>Ga0056114_1000073_pt1 | contig 24921 bp, 22 predicted proteins | sample WorMetHERISLAND1_FD_77005 | JGI IMG/M metagenome (GOLD analysis project Ga0056114, IMG submission 77005) | Marine gutless worms symbiont microbial communities from Max Planck institute for Marine Microbiology, Germany - Olavius loisae HERON... ...
CCCCGCATCGACCTTCAACAGCACAGTGGCATGCTTGAGCCTGTACGCCGCTACGTTGCCTCTATTCACCGACCCCGTGAGCTGCTCACGCTCCACAGCCCGTCAAACGTACGATATATTTTTAGTAGTGATCGATATAATAGGTGGAATATTAGCCAACAGATGACAACAATTCGGTATTATAGGGATGCAGGAAGAGTCTTATGGAGAAAGATAAAATATTACGTACGAAGTGTGCTAGATGCTGGTGCAGGTATTATTCCATCGCTTAACATGAGCCGTTTCTCCCATGCTCAGTCTTTCTTGATAAGCTTTTATAGTAGTTCTCTTTCTTCCTCTGTATAGCGATCCCGGGGTTCGGGTATGCTATAAGCACCACAGGTTCCATAATGATATTGTGGATTACAATACCCATCTGTGCCACTATTGGTAGTTTATTTGCTGTGACATTTACGGATTCAGAAGTGTTTCCGGTCTAAATATCAACATGACCTAGTATAATAAGGATATTTATCTTGTTTGACCCGATCCTTACTACTGAAGCTAGCTGCGGGCCCCGGATGGTTGCCCAGGAACCACCCCGGCTGCTGGCGGCCGGAATGGGTGATACCCTGGCTGCTTTGGTTCGGGGCCAACACTTGTGTTAGTCGGCTACATCACCGATATGTGGACTGGGGCAAATCGCCAACCGGACCACGACTAAGGGTGGAACGATCCACAACGAGCCTTCCAAGGTGATGCCCGGTATGTCCGTGTGTACCTCGCGAACTGCCATTGATGCTATTCAGGCTGCCGATAAGGTCAGGCAATGCTGGCAAAAGCAGAATTGAAAGCACCAATTCGAATCGACTGACGATGATGCCACCCCAACGTCAACCGCGCCTGCTGATCCGTGGTCAACAGATGGCTACGAAGTCCTCCTTGGCTACGCCCACTCCAACCAAGCACACGTTCCCTGACCAGTCAGCTCCCAATCTCTATCCGCTCCACCTGCTTGAACTCCATGCATTTATATCTACCTTTGCTCATATGCTCATGGGGGGTACCTCCAACATCTCGGTTACTCTATAGAGTCAAGTTAGGCACATACTCCCGAGCCATGAGGTTCACCTTCTCCTGAGCTAAACGAAGGATCCGCGCATGCAGGTTGTGCGGGGCTAATAGGTGTAGTTTGCGTTAAACTTGTCCCGACGCGGGTAAGGAAATTTTCCCAACGAACAACACCGAATAATCCGGTATACTCCCCCCTTTTTTAAGGTGGGTGCGGCCCTGGTTCCTGCCACAGCATCCCCGTTCGTGTTGATTGGTGTCATGCGTGGTTCCTTATCCCGACGACAACGCTAGAGTCCCCCTCAGCTACCGCAACGCCGGGGTCGATATCGACGCGGGCAATGCCCTGGTGGAACGCATCAAGCCTCTAGCTGCCGCTACCTTTCGGCCTGGAGTTCTCACCGGACTCGGGGGGTTCGGTGCTCTGTTCGAATTGCCGCCAGACCGCTACCGCCGACCGGTGCTGGTCTCTGGGACCGACGGTGTAGGGACCAAGCTCAAGCTAGCTCTGGCGCTCGACCGCCACGACACCTTAGGCATCGACTTGGTTGCCATGTGTGCCAATGACATCCTGGTCGCCGGGGCCGAGCCCCTGTTCTTCCTCGACTACTATGCCACCAGCCGTCTGGACCTAGATGTCACCGCATCTGTGGTGGCGGGCATCGCCAAGGGGTGTGAGTTCGCCGGCTGTGCCCTGTGCGGTGGCGAGACGGCAGAGATGCCGGGCTTATACGCCCAGGGAGACTACGATCTGGCTGGATTCTGTATCGGCATCGTCGAAAAAGACCAACTCCTAACCCCCGAGCTGGTACAGCCGGGAGACGCCCTGATTGGGCTAGCCTCCTCCGGGGCCCATGCCAACGGTTATTCCCTAATCCGAAAGGTCATCGAGGTAGCGGGGGCGGGTTTCACCGAACCCCTGGGCGCTTCCACCCTCGGCGAGTTGCTGCTTGCTCCAACCCGGATCTATGTCAAACCCCTGCTCACCCTGATCAGGGAGCTACCAGTCCACGGCCTGGCCCACATCACCGGCGGTGGTCTCCCCGAAAATCTGCCTCGCATTCTGCCCCAGGGGGTGCGGGCATGCATCGACCTGGATTCCTGGCAGCGCCCGGGGCTATTCGATTGGTTACAGTCCCGCGGTGCTATCACAACCCCGGAGATGCTGCGCACCTTCAACTGCGGGGTAGGCATGGTCGTCTGCACTTCCGCTGCAGATACCCGGCGCGCCTGCGAACTGCTCACCCGAGCTGGGGAGCAGGCCTGGCCCATCGGTCGGATTGAGACCACGGAAGGGGTCCCGGAAGTGATCTTCACCGGCGGAACTTCCTGGTGATCCATAGACGCCCAGCTGCCGCTGAGGCTGGGTGTTGAGCTATCAACCTTTATAATCTTAGCAGAGGTGTCATGAGTGACGGGCATACCATGCCGGTGGTCGTACTCATCTCCGGTAGCGGCAGCAATCTGCAGGCCCTTATTGACGGGACCCAGACCGACGACTTGCCGATCCACATCCGCGCTGTGGTCAGCAACGAGGTGGACTCCTTCGGCCTAGAGCGTGCCCGCCGGGCTGGCATCGAAACGCGGGTCCTGAGCCCCCGGGACTATGAGAGCCGTGAAATGTACGATGCCGCCCTGGGCGATCTGATCGGCGAATTCGAGCCGGGTCTAATCGTTCTGGCGGGTTTTATGCGCATCCTTACCCCGGCGTTCGTAGCCCGTTTTCGGGGGCATATGCTCAACATCCATCCCTCCTTGCTCCCGAAATTCCGCGGTCTACACACCCACCGACGTGCTCTGGAGGCCGGCGAGACCGTCCATGGGGCTAGCGTACACTTCGTCACCGAGGCGCTGGACAGCGGTCCAGTGATATTGCAGGCCAGGGTGCGCGTGGAGCCGGGAGACAATCCGGAAAAACTCGCCGCGCGGGTGCTGAGCCGAGAACATCGCATCTATCCCCAGGCAGTACGCTGGTTTGCCCAAGGCCGGTTAGGGTTGGATGTAACCGGCAGGCCATGGCTCGACGACCAGGTCCTGACGTGCCCCCTACAGATCGACGCGCTGACAGCCGAGCAGATCCCTTGATCCCTCGGTGGTAGCTAGATTTTAAGGGTGAAGTCTGCCAGCCCCTGCCACACCATTCCAGCAGGGATGTCCGGAATCCCAAGTGCCAGGGATAGCAGAACAGTAGGGGGTTGAACAGGGACATCGTACAACTATGCCACTTGAATTTGGCCACTACCGATCTCCCTATATCCGGTGAGCCGCTCAGCTACTGTCGCTACTTTTCTTAGTCGTCCCTTTACTCTTACCGGCGACGGAAACCATTTTATGCACCAGATCCCAGGATGCCAGGGTGCCGGTGAGATAGGGTTGCAAGAGTTTGATAGGATCGTATCCATCAACTCCCTCAATGATGCGCTTGCGCAACTTATCTAGCATCTCGCGCTGGATCGGCTCCACATCCGGTAGGCCCAGGAGCCTGCGCAGCTCCTCGGGACTCATGTCGATATTGAGCTTGATGTTCATGGCAGACTCCAGTGTTATAAAAGATGCCGGGAACCCTAATATCCCATTTCTCCTTACTTTTCACTCTCAGAGCCCCCAAACGCGCCAAAGCAAGACACAGCGCGCACAGGGAATTTTTGAATTCCTTAACTCCTTAACCCTACTGCCAAGCGCTGTAGCGCCGCCTCGGTGCGTTTGGGGGCTCCCTTCGGAGGGAAGGCAAGAAGAAGTAGCCATCTGCGTTGTTGCGCAAGCTTGAAAGAAGACTCCCTATTCCTGCACTTGCGCGCGCAATATCCGGCTGCTTTTCAGCCTCGCTGAGAGCGGAAATAAAGGACCCATATACATAACTAGCCAACGCCTGTAGCGTAGTATAATACAACAATTACAATACGATACATTACATTCGAGCTTAGCCGGTATTATTTATACACTTGACTAGCGGGCTGGCTGGCATTTATTGCTCCAGTAGTTGGGGAATATACCAAGTCCCTGATGAGGAAGCTGCCCGCCTTTACTTTGAGCATGAACGTTGGCTGGATGGGGTTGCTTGCTCTCACCGGGGCTCAGTTCATATCAGTTCATATTAGCTTGCCAGAGAGCTTGGTGTCACCTAAAAGACCGCGTGGTTCCTCACTCAGCGGATTCGGGAGATGTGGCCTAGGCAGTCGAATGCTACGGTACGGGCATGGGCCCAGTTATTGAGGTCGATGGAACGTGCCGTTTGATGCCAGATGCCTTCTTACCCGCGTCATAACCTTTCTGTTCTGCGGTATCTGTATTCTTCACGCTTTGTGCAGCAACGATCACGAAGGTTGTCTTCTCGCAGGATTGCTTCCCAATCAGGCACGATCTGCCCTGGTCAGTGCACCAAATCCCAAGGCGTCTAGATAGAGTTCCGTGGCGCGGTGGATCGCGAGACGATCCAGGGCTTCTGCCAGGTAGGTCTGGGTCGGTGGGTTGTTCAGGGTGCGACGGATAGCGGCGGCCATGGCCTGGGCATCGCCGATGGGCACCAGCTCGCCGTAGCGTCCCCCGTCTAGCAGCTCGCGCGGTCCGCTGGAACAGTCCGTCGCCACGGCCGGCACGCCCAAGGCAGTTGCTTCCAGCAGGGCATTGGGGAAACCTTCAAACCGGGAAGACAACAGAAACAGATCGGCCCGGGCGACGCATGGGAAGGGGTTCTCAGAGCGTCCGGGCAGGTCACAACGTGCCGCGACCCCCAGCCTCTCGGCCAGGGACTTCAACCGCAGGCGTCGTTTGCCTTCGCCATAGATGATGAGGCGATGATCCCGCGGCAACAGCGCTAGGGCCCGCAACATAGTATCCTGATCCTTAGCCTTAGCTAGGCGCCCCAAACTGATCAGCAGCGGTCCGGAACGGTCCCGGCACCAGGGGTGAGCGGGATCCTGTTCAGCCTGGGTCCGAATCTGCGTTAGATCTAGACCGGTGTATATCCGACGGACCGCAGGCGCGGCGGGTCCGAGCAGTTGGCGTACGCCATCGCAGACCCCCTCGGATACGCCAATCACCAGATCTACCTGCCGCAGGGTCGCAATCAGCTCGCGGCGCTTGCGCCGGCGAGACAACAGGTTCGACTGGCGCAGCTTGGCGGGGATGGTGGTCCCGACGCGGATCACAACCCGCGGCCTCGGTTCCATGGTTGCAGCCGCATCCAGGACCAGCCGGTTGGCCCGGTCTCGATGCGAGAGCACGGTATGGGGTTGCAGGCGGGCCAGGAAGGCCTGCATGCGGTCCGGTGCCTGCCGATCATACCCGATGCGCGCCACGTGGGCCTGCACAGAAGGCGTGACCATTGCCAGATCGGGGTGATCCTCGCTCTCCAGTTGGAGGTGCATCTCGACCCCGGCCTGTGCGAGATCGTTGATCAGGTTCAGCATGAACCGATTGATCCCGCCTGGACCAGGCCGAAAACCCGTCACCAGCAAACGGGGCCGCATAGCGCCAGAGGTTGACTTTACGTACCAGTTTGGGGGTAAATCCAGGAGGTGCTCGGAGACCGCTCTGTCAGAAGCAGTACTTGGAAATTTAGGACTCATCATAACAGTAAGGCAACCGATGGAAAAACACAAGGCAAATGGTTGCATACTCCGCCTTGGGCATCCAGATCGAAACATGAGTTCGCTTTTTCGAGTCTTGAAGGCAAATAGAATATCTGTTTAACGAGCAAGATCGGAAACCGGAACCCGGTTGGGGTGCGGCGGCGCACTTTACCTCGGTACTGACAGAAATCCGTGGGACTCGAGATAACCGAGGTGCTGCCTGCCGCCGCCTTGAATTCGGCAAGCCTCCGTCCCTCCTCCCCAACCAGGCATCGTGGCCAGGGGAAAGCGCTCTGCGCGGCGTGGGTAAAACTCGACGCCTGGCCCGGCAAATATCGCCGGTATTCTCCGTTCGATGGGGCTCGATTCGCCCGCGCTGCTTCATCGGCACACTCCAGCATACCAACACGCTCGAGAACCACGCCCATTTTTTATTTGATCCCATCTCTCCGCCCTTCCCCAGCAGGAGAGAGGGTGCAGCCTGTAGGGTACCCAACACCCTATACTTGTATAGATCTCTTCCTGCGGTCGAGATGACAAGCCACACTCTAACCTGACAGCTAACCATTTGATTGCAGAGTCCGCTGGGTGGATTCTCTAGATGTCAACCGCCCTGGTGTCGATGTCCCCATTTGAACCTTAATCACTTTATAACAATGCCACCAGTAATTGAGAGCATCCGTACTAGACTCCAGGCCCGGCAGGTCGGGCGAGTTGGCTTGCAGGTCTTGTTCACAAGTGCCTTTTTTGCCCCGGCCGCGGCCAATACCAGTCTGCTGCTGGCGGTGGCTGCTTTCCCGTTCTCCGTGGCCGATTGGCGCAGCATGGCGCGCCAATCGGTGGTGCTTACTTTCCGGGTTCATGCCATTTCCCTGATCGCCCCGACGGTCGTCCTGCGTTTCACGCCGCCGACAGGTATGCACATCCATTGGAGCGGTCTTTGGGCTTGGCTGCAACTCGCGTTGTTCATCCCCGTGGCCTTCTTCGTGCGTGCAGACCCTACGCATCTCGGCCGGTTGCTGCTATTGTGCGTGCTCGGGTTGATTATCGATATGCTTGTGGAGGTTGGATTGGGCGCAGCTGCTGGACTCACCTTGGGCCTATTGCGACGCCAGCCGAGACGGCTACGGCTTTCCGACCCTCGGGGTTCGCCCTTTTCAGTGGTACCGCACTGCTGGGCATGGTTCTGCTACGTCGGCGCTGGTGGGTCGGCTCGCCCGCACGCAGCTTGTTCTGGGTGGTCTGTATACTCCTACTGTTGCAGGAATTTCTCGTTTCCTAATGGTAGCTAGCGGCGATCCCAAGTTTGAGTCCATAAGGAGATAAGAGGAGTAAAATCTTAAGGAGATAAGAGGAGTAAAATCTTGCAGTACCTTCACAACACCTATCTAGAGCTCCTGTTGCAGGTGAGGGCGATCGGATTCGTCTTGGCAGGCGTATTCATCGCTGCTCTACTCTGGGGCCTGGCGCAGGTGTTTTGGACAGGTCGATTGGCGGCGGACCTGTATCTGTTCCTGCTCTCGACATTCGTGCTCCTATCGCTCTGGAGCCCTTTCGACTATCGTATCCTGCATCAAGACTGGTGTTTCTACTGGCTCCTCCTCGCGGGGACCGCCTTTAGTTTCTCCCTACCCGCCGACAATGCCACCGACTCCGAGGACGCCTCCGTGGGGAGTTCTGAGTGAGGGCCCTACCGTCTCGATCCGATCCTCGCCGCCTCCTGTTGGTGCGGACCAGTGCCATCGGCGACATTATCTTCGCCTCCCCCTTGGTGGCTGCCTTGCGTCGCGCCTATCCGCAGGCCCATATCGCTTGGTTGGTACAGCCGGAATACCGGTCCCTGCTGGAGCACCATCCCGACCTGGACGAAGTCATCGCCTGGCCTATTCACGAGTGGCGCGAGCGCTGGCGCCGGCACCGCTTAGGAAATCTCGCCCGAGCATTTGAGGCCTTCCGTAAGCACTTACACGCGCACCAGTTCGACTTGGCCTTAGATCTGCAGGGGCTGTTCAAGAGCGGGCTGGTGACCCGTCTCTCCAGCGCGCGGGAGCGCATCGGTCTAGGGTCCCGGGAGGGCAGCCAGTGGCTCATGACCCAAGTCGTCCCCCGCGGTGAAGACAGCAAGCGCATCGGCTCAGAATACCACTTTCTGGCCCAGAACCTGGGGCTGCCGACCTATGATTTCGACATGGCCATCCCCTACGAACCGGAGGCCGCCGCCTATGCCTGCGGGCTGATCAAGCGCACAGGGTTGAGCCGTGGATTCGCCGTCATCTATCCCTTCACGACCCGTCCCCAAAAGCACTGGTTAGACCCGCGTTGGGCCGAGCTCTCGGATCGGCTCCATGCTGAGCTGGGCCTACCGGTAGTCATGCTCGGGGGATCTGGAGACCAGGAGGCCGCAGGACGTATCCACGACTTGGCCACCGTCGGACCGTTTGATCTCGTGGGCAAGACGACCCTACCGCAAGCGGCGGCTCTGATTTCCAAGAGCGACCTGCTGGTAGGTGTCGACACGGGGCTCAGCCACATGGGGGTCGCCTTCGACCGCCCGAGCCTGCTGTTGTTCGGATCGACCTGCCCCTATCTGGATACCACCCGTGCCAATACCCGAGTGTTGTATCATCGACTGGATTGTTCCCCCTGCAAGCGTAGGCCTACCTGTGACGGCGCCTTTACCTGTATGCAATCGATCATGGTGGATGAGATCCTGAACGCGGCCGAGAATCTGCTGGGACGGACGGCTTGAAGATCCTACATGTGGAAGGGGGCCGTAACCTTTACGGCGGTGCCCTGCAGGCCCTCTACCTGATGGAAGGGCTTGCAAACCGTGGGTACCGCAACGTCCTCGTTTGCCCCGCGGGAAGCGATCTGGCACGGGCAGCAGCGGTCTGTGCCGAGGTACGTCCCGTGGTGGTGGGCGGAGATCTAGACTTGCGGCTCATCCCCAGGTTGCGCCGCTGTATCCGGCACTGCCGCCCGGATCTGGTGCACCTGCACGGGCGTATCGGCGCCGATGTGATGGGCGGCATCGCCTGTCGCCTGGAGGGCGTGCCGGTCGTCCATTCGCGCCGGGTCGACAACCCGGAACCCCGCTGGGTGGTCAATCTTAAGTACCGCCTTCATGACCGGGTGATCGCCATCTCAGAAGGTATCAGCCGGATCTTGCTGGCCGCAGGGCTACCTGCGACCAAGCTGCGTCTGGTGCGGAGCGCGGTGGATCTAGGACGCTTTGACCGTCCCTGCAACTGGGAACGCTTGACCTCTGAGCTGGGGGTTCCCGCACCAGCGCGACCGATTGGCATCGTTGCCCAGCTGATCCCCCGCAAGGGACACCGCTTTCTGATTGAGGCCCTACCACCCTTAGTAGCGACATTTCCGCACCTGCGGCTGTTCATCTTCGGTAAGGGTCCCCTGGAGCAAGACTTACGTAGGCGCGTCGCGAGCACGGGACTCGAAGATCATGTGCAATTCGCCGGCTTCCGACAGGACCTGCCAGACCTGTTGCCCTGCCTTGAGCTGCTGATCCATCCCGCCAGCCGAGAGGGGTTGGGGGTATCCCTGCTGCAGGCGGCAAGCGCCAGGGTGCCCATCGTGGCGAGTCATGTGGGCGGCATCCCGGAAGCAGTCCGCCATGGACGCAACGGATTGCTGGTACCGCCAGCAGACCCCCAGGCCCTGGGCACGGCGGTGGCGATGCTACTCCGAGACAAACGGCTCGCCCGGCAACTGGGGGATGCAGGGAAGGAACTGATGTGCAGTGAGTTCTCTATAGAAGCTATGGTGGGGGGTAACCTAGCGGTCTACCGCGAGTTGCTGGCGGAGACGGTTCACAAAGGCACCTGAAATCCCGTGAGTGAACCGATCAGCCTGCAGATGGTGGGCAGCAAACGCTTGGGTGGGGCAGAGCGTTGGTTCTGCCGTTTCAGTGCAGCCTTGGCAGAGCTTGGTGTCCCCGCCGCACTTGCCGTACGTACCGGTAGTGAGCTGGAACGGGTCGATTTACCCCTCCCCCTGCACCGGCTGCCCTTTCGAACCGTTTGGGACCCCATCTCCCGGAGTACCGTCTCGTGGCTGATTCGACGGATCAAGCCTGACATCGTCCAGACCTACATGGGCCGTGCCACCCGCATGACGCGGCTCAAATCTGGCACCGGGCCGATCCATATTACGCGCTTGGGGGGTTACTACAGGCTCCACCCTTATCGTCATGCCCACGCCTGGATAGGTAACACCAAGGGGCTGTGCGACTGGATGGTGCAACAGGGTCTACCCGCGAATCGGGTCTTTCATATCTACAACTTCGTCGATCCACCCCGACTACACCCCCCCGAGCGGGTGGCAATGCTACGTAAGGCGCTAAGGATTCCCATGGACGCCTGGGTGTTGCTGACCGCCGGGCGTTTGGTACCAGTCAAAGGTCATGTCCATCTACTGGAGGCCCTGTCTCTACTCCCTACGGAGATCGGTGGACGCCCACTGCATTTAGTGCTGTTGGGGGGCGGGGTTCTAGGGCCGAGGCTGATGGCACAGGCCGAGCAGGCCAGTCTGAATAAGCGTGTCCTGTGGGCTGGCTGGCAGTCGGATCCTACACCTTACTACCAGCTCGCGGATCTGGTGGTCTTCCCTTCCCACAACCAGGAGACTTTGGGTAACGTAATCCTGGAGGCTTGGGCTTGGTCCAAGCCGCTGGTGACCAGCCGCTTCCGCGGCGCGCGGGAGATTGCCCATCATGGCGAGGATGCTTGGTGCGTGCCCTGTGCCAATGGTCCGGCACTGGCACAGGGTATCGAACATGTGTTGCAGGATCCACTACTGAGGACGGTGATGGTCGCTCAAGGGCAGCGGCGGGTCCGGGAAGTGTTCGGACGGAGGATGATTATGGACAGGTACCTGAAACTCTATAGGGAGCTGGCAGGACGTTAAGGCCTATGAGGCCAAGTTCGTTCAGTTCCCACCGCGTCATTCCGGTAGGTGTTGCCGGAATCCAGGGGCCAAGCATGGTAAAAACAATAGGGGGTTAACCAATTGCGATTGTTCAGTTTGATAGCATTGTGGTCAGGCCAATTGACAAAACGCAGCTCCGGGAGTACTTTCGCTGGTTCGCGGGGCGTGGCGCAGCCTGGTAGCGCACCTGAATGGGGTTCAGGTGGTCGGAGGTTCAAATCCTCTCGCCCCGACCAAAAAATATGACCGAATGCCAAGCCGTTTCAGGTTCTGCCTAGACGGCTTTCTCAGTTGCTCCAGTCTATCAACCACGAAAAACACGATAAGACACGAAGTTTGATTGGTTCGAGTTCTTTCGTGTTTTTCGTGGTTCCACTCCCCCAAACCATATCAAATCATTCAGGATTAGCCTGGGGTCTCGGGGTCTACAGCCAAGATTCTGGATAATGGCGGTGTGTGCCCAGGTTGTTTATCAGGAGTCCGACGATGAGCAGCGTGATCGCACCCAGACCCACCGGTACCAAGGCGAAAAGGTAACTGAGGGCGTGGAGTTCCTGTGAACCGATGACAGCGATCAGGGCCGTTGCCCCGCCCGGTGGGTGCAGGGTCCGGGTCAGGTGCATGAGTGCGACGGCACTCGCCACGGCTACGGCCTCTGCTAACCCTGGGATGGGATGGAACACCTGATAGCACAAAACACCCACTAGTGCCGAGAGTATGTGTCCGCCGACCAGATTGCGGGGCTGGGCCAAAAGGCTGTGGGGTGCACCATAGACCAGAACGGCAGAGGCCCCGAACGATCCGATCATGAAGAGGTTGTCGGTTCCCGTGAACAGGAACTGCCCAAGCAGCCCTATCGCACCGATACCCAGGAAGGCCCCGAGCCAGGACCAGAGAATCTCGGTCATTGACGCCCGTGGTGGGCTACCCCGCAGGGTCCCTCGCATTTGGTGCGGATACCGCCTTGGATCTACGATAGGGTGGGCACGCTCCGATATGGTTGCCGGTGGCGACGTATCAGGCAGGCCATCGGTGGTGCATCCTGTACCGGATTCTTTCGACTCTACCGAATGTAGTCTATGCATCGATTCTTAAGAAACTGTCTAGTTAAAATGGATACGAGCGTCGAGTTGGGTTACGGCACGTTCGGCCCTGTTATTGGGTTTTGGGATCGGACAACACATCTGACCCGACCTACGAGGATGGGATAACCCTGGAGTGTGATCGCATCAATGCATTTTTGCGTGCTCGACCGATATGTTGCACGCCGGATAACTGAGACTATGGGTACAGAATATCAAACAGATAGCTGTAACAGTTTTTCTTATCCATTAACTCGAGGGTTTATAATAGATAATCCCATAAACCCCGTATTCTACGCTGTTGTGGCAAGTATCTCGATTTTCTGCGTTTCCAAGTTTTCCCTGATTCGATCATACTCTGCCCACCAGCATCCGGTGTGCTGGTTCCCTACTATTCAGTAGTTCCTAGCTAAACAATTGGTTATGAGCATAATTTTGCGCTATGCATGGGAAGAATGTTCCAACCATTCCCTCAGAGAACCTTGACATCTCCCAACTCGTCTCGTTTGAGGACACCCTTTGGTACCACTGTGCATGCTATTAGGCGAGCTACGCCCTGCCAGCATGCAAAATAATCTGGCAATCACCCGCGTTCAGATAAATGTCAACACCCCCTAAGGTACTCGAATGTCGATTGGTAGCCCAGACCCGGATCTTTCGGATCGAGCAGATCGACTTGGCGTTTTCCAATGGAAATCGCCGCTGCTTCGAGCGGATCGTCGGGGGACAGCAGGGGTCGGTACTGGTCGTGCCCGTGTCCGATGCACGGACGCTGTTGCTGGCACGCGAATATGCCGCCGGCTCGGACCGCTATGAGCTCGGCTTTCCCAAGGGCATCGTCGAGCTGGGGGAGGACCCACTGAAGGCAGCCGATCGCGAGATCCGCGAGGAGATCGGCTACGGTGCCCGGGATTTAAGGTTGGTACACACAGTATCCCTGGCACCGGGCTACATTCAGCATGAGACGCACTTGGTGCTAGCGCAGGACCTGTATCGTGAGCGAGCTCAGGGGGACGAACCTGAGCCAATCGAGGTTGTACCCTGGGATCTAAATAAGCTGGATGCCTTGCTAGAACGGGACGACTTTACGGAAGCGCGCTCCATCGCCGCCCTCTTTCTAATCAAAAGATTTTTAGGTAGCAATCCTGAATGATTCGGCATGGCCTGGGGGGCTAGCCGTGCTGCGCAGCGACGCCTAAAAGCTCGCTGATCGCCTGCTTGGGTCCATGCCGACGTCTTAACGTAACCTATACCCACATGACCCCCGCGCTGCCTGATTAAAAAATACTCTTAGCGCCCAACTCCAAAGTTAGACAAAGCCGTAGAGGCTCTGTTCCCGAGCAAGCCTAATTTAGATGGCGAACAACAGAAAGTTGTGTGTAATACATAGATTAGCTTAATCGGCAGCCGTTTCGGTGAGTGTGTAAAAGCGCTGGCTGTCGAAGGGTGTTCGGTTGCTTGAGCATGGCGTGGATGGCATGCAGCAGCCTACGCATGACGGCACAGACGGCTTGGAGGTTGTTGGAGCCGCGTTTTTCGATGGGCTAGGGAAGTAGGTTGTGAATTGGAATCGCGGCGTATGGAGCCGGACTGAAGCTGGGACGGCTACAGCGTCTCACCGTCTAGCCTGCATCTCCTCGGGCAGGAGTAGCAGTTCACCGAGGAGTTGAATGGCGCCGGCGTCGGCGACGCTAATGATTGGCACAGGCATTCGATCTTGGCATCGAGTCGGGCGATTCTGTGTCGCAGATCAGGGATCAGAAAATCTGGTGCCATCGCGGTGAGTTGGGCGGATTCGGGGATCACCGTCAGGTCCAGGCCGGCATCATCCAAGGCCGCACCTGGCTCACCTGGGCCTTACGCAGGGCTCGGACAGGGCCAGATGGGCGGTGTTCTTGAGCTCACAGGGTACCCGATTTACTCCTCTGGGTTGATCACCATGGTCACGGTTTCATGGCTAACATCGATTCTGGCGCTCTTCATGTTCTGGTTCTCCAGATGGTTTGAATCGGTCAAGCTCGTGACTAGGTTCCCCGACCCTGCTGAACCCGCGCCGACCAACCTTGTGTATGCAGGCTCACGAGCTTAGCCCCCGGGCTTGGATACTCTTCGGTATTGGCGAAAAGGGCAGGAAGCCAATCTACGGACAGGCTCAAGGCCTCAGGCAGGCACTCGCCATCATTTCCCTTTATACCAGGATCCCTGGTGTTCCCCCGGGGATAGAACATACAAGGGTGGCAAAGCAAAGCCGATCCATCCGGATGGCTTCAAGTTCCGGTCATTGCATAGGGCTTTCCCAACCATGGCCGCTTGTAGGGAGACAAATTAGGCGCCGCGTGCCATCACATGGCTATGGGCACGCTGTGCTGTGTGCATTCTGTTAGGTCGTCGCGGTCAGTTACCAGTAGCTGGCAGCCGGCGACTGGCAGCTGGGAAGCTAGCTGATAACCGACGACCGGAAATCGGCATCCAGCTCCGTCACTGATCCGGGCTACAATGGTTCTATCGCCTGAACTACGGCCCATCGCCAAGACACAGCCCTTCATGAGCAAAGAACCGGCTACTGTCAAACACTCCCCCGTCATGGAGCAGTATCTGCGCATCAAGGCAGACTATCCACAGATGTTGCTCTTTTACCGCATGGGGGATTTCTACGAGCTCTTCTTCGAGGATGCGGAGCGGGCGGCACATCTGCTGGATATCACCCTGACCAAGCGTGGCCAGTCCGGCAGTCGGCCGATCCCCATGGCTGGGATTCCCTACCACGCGGTAGAGAGCTATCTAGCCAAGCTGGTGCGCCAAGGCGAATTGGTGGCAATCTGCGAGCAGATAGGAGAACCGACCAAATCCAAAGGTCTGGTGGAGCGGGAAGTCGTCCGCATCGTCACCCCTGGCACCCTGACCGACGAGGCCCTGCTCCAGGAGCGCCGGGACAATCTACTGGTAGCGGTCTGCGCTGGTGACGACGGCGGCTACGGCCTCGCTTGGCTGGAGCTTTCCAGCGGCGGCTTTGCGGTTCTGCAAGTGCAGACGTTGGAAGCCCTGCACAGCGAGCTGGAACGGCTGCAGCCCTCCGAGACCCTGGTTGCAGAGGACAGCTGCCTACCCGAAAAGCTAGATCTGGAGGGCGGTATCACCCAGCGCCCGGTCTGGCATTTCGAGCCGGACAGCGCCCACCGCCTGCTGTGTGACCAGTTCGGCACCCGCGACCTGACCGGGTTCGGGTGCGCTGAGCTGCTACTGGCAATCGGTGCCGCCGGTTGCCTGCTGCAATATGTCCGAGACACCCGGCGTAGCAGCCTGCCCCACATTCGAAGTCTCACCACCGAGCAACGGGACACTTCCCTGATCCTGGATACCACCACCCGACGCAACCTGGAGCTCGTGACCAGCCTGAGCGGCCGCCCTGAGCACACCCTAGCAGGGATCCTGGACCGCACCATCACGGCCATGGGCAGTCGTCTACTGCGACGCTGGCTCGGTCGCCCCTTGCGTTGCCAGGATACCATCCGCCGCCGCCATACCGCCGTCGCGGAACTAGCTGCAGGCGGCACCTTTGCTTCGGTACAGAAAGGGCTGGCCGGAATCGGCGACCTGGAGCGTATCCTGGCCCGCATAGCCTTAGGCTCGGCGCGGCCCCGGGATCTGACGGTACTGTGTAACTCCCTGGCCTACCTGCCCGATCTGCAAGCCAGCCTGGGGCCTTTTCAGGCTTCCTTGGTGCGGGAGCTCTCCGAGTTGATCGGGACCTTTCCAGAGGTAGTGGAGCTGCTGCGAGGGGCCGTTATCGATAACCCGCCGGTACTGATCCGCGACGGGGGCGTGCTGGCGTCCGGCTATGACCAGGAGCTTGACAAGCTGCGCGACCTGACGGCTAATGCCGACCGGTTCCTCCTGGATCTGGAAGAGCGGGAACGCACGCGCACAAGTTTAGACAATCTCAAGGTCAGCTACAACCGGGTCCATGGCTACTACATCGAGGTGAGCCGCAGCCAGTCTGAGCGGGTCCCAGCGGATTACGTACGACGTCAGACCCTGAAGGGTGCCGAACGCTATATCACATCCGAGCTCAAGCGGTTCGAGGATCAGATACTGAGCGCCCGGGAGCGGGCTCTGGCTAGGGAAAAGACTCTCTACGAGGAACTGCTGCAACATCTGACCCAATGGCTGGCGGAGCTTCAGACAGCCGCCACCGGCATTGCCACCCTGGACGTGCTCTGCAACCTAGCAGAACGCGCCAACACCCTGGACTGGGTGCAACCGGCGCTGACCGACGAGCTCCTCATCGAGATCACCAACGGCCGCCATCCGGTGATCGAGCAGGTGATCGACGCCCCCTTCGTGGGCAACGGGGTACGGCTGGATGAGGAGCGCCGCATGCTGATCATCACCGGACCCAATATGGGCGGCAAATCCACCTTCATGCGGCAGACAGCCCTGATTACGCTCCTAGCCTACTGCGGCAGCTTCGTGCCCGCCCGCTCAGCGCGACTGGGGCCCGTGGACCGCATCTTCTCGCGCATCGGTGCCGCGGACGACCTAGCCGGCGGGCGCTCGACCTTCATGGTGGAGATGGAGGAGACGGCCAATATCCTCCACAATGCGAGTGACCACAGCTTGGTGTTGATGGACGAGATTGGCCGCGGCACCAGCACCTTCGATGGCCTCTCCCTGGCTTGGGCCTGCGGCGTCGAGTTGGCGACGCGCAACCGTGCCTTTACCCTATTCGCCACCCCTTACTTCGAGCTCACCACCCTATCTGAGGCGTATCCGGAGATTGCTAATGTCCATCTGAATGCCGTAGAGCACGGAGATACCATCGTCTTCATGCACACGGTCTGCGAGGGTCCAGCCAGCCAGAGTTATGGGCTCCAGGTGGCGCGGCTCGCTGGGGTGCCCGCCGCGGTCATCGAACGCGCCCGCACCCGCCTGCTCGGGCTCGAGGATGACGCCCAACGCCACACCGAACGGGAAGCCGATCAGCTGTCCCTGTTTCCGCTGGAATCTCCGACCCCAACGCTGACCGCTACAACTCCAGTCTCCACCCCAGCCCTGGATGCCCTGCGGGAGCTGGATCCAAACGGGCTCTCACCGCGGGAGGCGTTGGAGGCCTTGTACCGATTGAAGGCACTGGCGGAATGACGAACGGCCGCTTGCCCCGGACTACCCATGGAAACCCGGAGTAAGCATCCTCAGAATCATATCTGTACCGCCGCACCGATCCGGAACATTCTCGTCGTTCGGTAGCGATTAAGGTTTAAGTGAAAACATAGCCAATAGCGGTGTGTTAGTGCGCTGCAGGTTACACCCCCTTCCCATCCATCGTTCTCTGAACTCCACAGGAATCACCGCATGCGGGACCTATTATTTTACCATTAAACAAGTCCGTCCCTGGTTTCTTACCTCCTCAGTAGTGCGGTGATCGTCGGTCACACGACGCTTGGCTCATCCCAGATCTGGGTGAGAACCAAGCAAAGGAGACTGGCCTGAGGAGCACAGCAAGGTATTCGACCTCGATGCCGAACAGCCTTCAATGTTGGATGCCCTCGATCCTGATACCCGTTATTACTACAAGGTCCTTTCAGATGGTCAATTTCTGCTCGGCGACAACCCGAGCTATCCTGACCTTTCCTGGACATCTCGAATCGGTTCGACTTCGAGTTCTACAGTTGCCACAAGCCCTTCGACGGCGATCGTACCGACGTGAGTATGTGGTCCACTTCTACTGAGGCTACTGGGGCTTCAAATCCGCAAAGACCATGTTCGCGAACTATCCCAACTATATGATCTGGGACGATCACGAGATCGTGGATGGGGTTCCTATACAGAGGGGGAACTCGCCAAGGTCCTGAACCGACGTCACGGGCGACAAGATCCCAGGGAGAATCTGCAGCAGACCTTCATGATGCGAGAGGCTACAAGGATGGTCCACGCAGACCATCAGCATAGCTACAACCCCGGGTCCTCGGCCTTCAACGCCCAACCCATCGGGGGAATCGATTCTCAACTTTCCACTGGATCAGGATGGTTGCGACCTCTACGTCCTCGACATGCGCGGCTAAAAGCAGTTTGCCGCGGAATACGACCTTCGGATGCTTGGCAAGTCGCAAGCACGAACGTCTTGCGGCATGGGCTTACAAGGAGTGGAGCAACCCACCAACCGCGGTCCCATCTTCATCGTCTCACCCGTTCCCGTCGTGCACCTTCGCGGCTTTATTATCGACCTCATGGAACGGCTACCGATCATCGGTAATCGTGACGACGTATGAGATCATTGAGAGTACGCCGAGAACCATAAAGAGATCACTCACCTTCTCGACCTGCTCTTCGGGCTCTCTGACACCACCGGACGTCCTCTGGTCGTCCTCAGTGGCGATGTGCATATCGGTGCCGTCTCCTCCATGTCTCATCCTGAGTTTCCTAGGGTACGAGACTTCCAGGTAACCCCGAGCGCGATAACGTATGCGACCCTCAACGACACAAAGCTAACTATCCTCGCCATACCCATGAAAAAACATGGCAAAGTCGGAAAAACAAATGTGACCTTCAAAAATCACTTCGTCTACCCCCAGCACAACTTCTCGTTCTTGTCTGTCCACACCGATACTTAGGGAACAAACGTGTGAGTCGAGTTGATGGGAAAATCGACGCATTTTGACGGCCTGCAGGAACGCTGCACCTTTGATCTGATCGATCTATAATGTGGGTCTCGCGGCGCGAATCCGCATGCATCTTGCAGGCGAGACGCTTCGCTCCCTGACCATCACCAGTGTCTTCCATGCTTCATAGGCGCTGGGGACCTTTAAGAAAGGTGGCCTGTCACTGATTCCTAAGTGGATAAGGACGCACATGACCGAGCACTTCCGAGATATCGACTTCATTCCGCTCAAGAGCGTGATCCTTACCGTGTCGGACAGCCGCACCGAGGCCGACGACAAATCCGGCGGCCGGCTCCGGGATCAGGTCGAGGACGCAGGCCACCAGGTAGTCGCCAAAGAGATCGTCCCAGACGACGTCTACCAAATGCGCGCCGTCTTCTCGCGCTGGATCGCCGACCTCCAGGTTCAGGTAGTGTTGGCTACCGGCGGCACCGGTATCACCGGGCGGGACAGCACCCCGGAGGCAGTTGCGCCCCTGCTCGACAAACGGATTGAGGGCTTCGGCGAGCTCTTCCGCGCCCTCTCCTACGAGGAGATCGGTCCCGCCACGATTCAGTCTCGAACCATGGCGGGTCTGGCCAACGGCACCTTCATCTTCTGCCTGCCCGGCTCTAGTGGTGCCTGCCGGACCGCCTGGGACAAGATCCTGCGGCCCCAACTCGACCATCGCACTAAGCCCTGTAATTTTGCCCAGCTCATACCGCGTCTGCTGGAGAAATGACCTGTCACTGGTTCCGAATCGCCGAAGCCTGTAGAGACTCTGTTCCTGAGCAAGTCAAATTTAGGTGGTGATCGACAAAAAGTTGTGTGTGATGCATAGATTAGTTTAATCGGCAGCTATCTCGGCTGGTGTGTAGAAGTGGCAGCTGTCGAAGGGTGTTCGGTTCTCAAGTATGGTGTGGATGGGCATACAGCAGCTTACGCATGATGGTATAGACAGCCTGAAGCTTCCTGAGTCCGTGTTCTTCGATGAGCTGGGGTGGTAGTAAGGAGTGAATTGGGATCGTGGCGTACAGCGCTCAGAGCGGACATATTAGAGGCGATGTGCAGGTAGCAGTTACCGGTTCTGGAGAGGCGGTTTCTTTGTTGACACTGGAGCCGGATTGGAGCTGTAGCGGATCAAGCTCGGCCATGGCACTCTACTGCCTGACCTGCATCTCTTTGGGCAGGAGCAGTAGTTCACCGAGGAGTTGAGTAGCGCTGATGAGCAGCTCGAGGGTGTCTTGGAGCGGCTTGTCGGTCACAGGCCCGGCTGGTCAGGACCAAGGAATCCGGGCGTTGCCAAGGCTGGACGGGGCATGGGCAATGAGCTACTTTAGTCTATCACCTCCGGAACATACCATTACTGAGCATGCGACGTACAAATGCCACGTCGTGCGGACCCGCACTGTGTCATTGCGCCCGTCTCAAATCGACGTCCCTGGCCTTGAGCAGCCCTTGGAACTTACCATCGGTAAACTTGCACACGGAAATGCGATCATCAGACGGAACCAGAGCATGAAAGGAAAAGTCGTCCGCGTTCGGTACGTTCGTCACGAAGGCATCAATGCACTCCTTGCTATGGCTGGTCAGGAACGCCTGGACATTGCAGGTCTCCTGCCAACTTGTGGATGAATCCCGCGGAACGACCAATCAGTTCGGTATAGACGGCATTCTCGAACTCATCGATCAGGACCACCCCATTGGCTGCTGGTGCGAACAGGAAGGAGATGAAGGAAATCCACTGCAGACCCTCGCTGTAATGAATATTGTTGAGAGTCGGCAGTACCACCTCTCTGATGAGCTTGAAGATTTTTGGCGGTGATTTGGTTGCGTACTGCGGTGATGGAAGGATGCGTAGCGATGAGGTTCATTGAGAAAGAAGGGGCTGCCGTAGACCACCGGGTACAGCAGGCGGATGGGGCCGGCCTTAGGTTTCCCGATCCCGGCCCTTGAAGACGTGCGTCATAGGTTCCTGCTTGACGTCGCCGAATTCCGTGCTGATCTCGACTGATCCGATATAATGGGACCTGTCTAGACTTAGACTAAGTCCTGTTCACCGACCTGCTCCATGAACCATTCCGGATCGACCCGATTTTGGGGGACTTTGCTGCGACGGTGGAGGATTTTGACCAATCCGTCGGAATCGTTCTGGCGCGCAAGCAGATAGATGGCTTCGAGCAGTGTGGTCTTGCCGCTGTTATTTATGCCAGGAAAAAGATTGATTCTCGATAGCTAATTGATTTCTACTCCCTGGAGTTCTCAATATGTATCCGCGGTAACCGACGAGAAATGTCGGCCGATCCAGTCATGAAAGACATATCTCTGCTCCACCTCGGTCAGACTAGCTGTCTTTGTTCGACTCGCAATAACTTCTCGAAGAGCCTTTCCGGCTTCATGACTACGGCGATGAGGAGGATGATAAGAATGGTTAACAAGTTAACCAATCTGAGGAGTTGTAGCAGAACCTAAGGAAGCTACCAGTTATTACTCCTCCAATAATTAGGCCGGAGATTGAACACGGGATTTGCTTGAACAAGCCCATCCGGAATTTTTGTTGATGTTCCTTTATCGCATTTTCCCTGATCCCGAGTAGACAGGAAATCCAACCGACCTCCTCAATTCCGCAGGAGAACAGTCGTAAGCCAGACAGGTTCCATGATTCCATGCTCAGTTTTTGCAAGACAGGCTTCTGAGAAATTGGTGCGGATCATTGTATCCGAATAACCCTCCGCGCTGTGGAGACAATATCAACCCAGAACCAACTACCTATCCCCCAGTAACCGGCGGAAAGAAGGCCACTTCATCGCCGTCTTTGATTAGAGTATCGAGACGGGCCATCTCTTGATTAACCGCCACCAGGATAGTTTCATCTTCCGCTAGAAGCTCGGACCAGATGCCACCACGCCCACGCAGCGAGGCCGCGAGATCGCCGACCGTCGGCAATTCAGCCGCAGCCGTGAGCTCCTCGCCGACGGTTCCCAATTGTTCACGTAGGCGGGCAAAGTAGAGGACCTTGATCATCCGGTAAGCTCGCTGAAGGGAATGAATTCAATGGGATCTCCCGCTTGCAAGACCCGACCCTTGGGGACGACGGCTAGACCATTGGCCCAAACCACAGAGGAGAGCACGGCGGAGGAGCGGTTGGGGTAGAGGCTGACCCGGGGCCGGCCATCCCCGCCCAACTCCAGGCGTGCACGCTGGAACTCACGGTGCTTGGCTGGTTGCGGCCAGGTGAAGCCCACCTCGGCTGTCACCGCAGTGGGCCGAACGGAGCCCGCGATACCCTGCATACGCCGAATGAAGGGCCGGGCGAACAGGCAGAAGGTGACGAACAGGGAGACGGGATTGCCGGGGCTGCCAATGAACGGGGTCCGCCCCACGCCGATGTGGCCGAAGGCCAGGGGCTTGCCGGGACGCATGGCGATTTGCCACAGGTCCAGGCTACCCAAGCGCTCCACTGCTGGCTTGACATGGTCTTCCTCACCCACGGAGACGCCGCCGCTGGCCAGAATCAGATCCGCGTGCTTGGAGGCGTTGGCTAAGGCCGCCATAGTGGCGTCCAGGGTGTCCCGGACGATACCCAGATCCCGGACCTCACAACCTAGCTCTTCCAGCAAGCCGATCAGGGTAAAACGGTTAGAGTTGTAGATCTGTCCGGGTCCCAGCGGAATACCGGGCATCACTAGCTCGTCGCCGCTGGAAAAGACGGCGACCCGCAGGCGGCGGTGGACGGTCAGCTCAGCAACACCCCCCGAGGCGATGAGCCCTAGGTGCTGGGCCCTGAGACGGATACCAGCCGAGAGGATCTGGGAACCGGCGGCGATATCCTCGCCGGTACGGCGGATGTTGGCACCGACTTCGATGTCCGGGGGGACCCGAACCCAATTGCCATCGATCATGGACGATTCCTGGATGACCACCGTATCAGCACCCATTGGTACGGGGGCGCCGGTAAAGATGCGTGCTGCCGTGCCGGGTTCCAGGGGTAGTCCTGCGGCGCCGGACGGAATGCGTTGGGAAACGGGCAAGCAGCCGCCGCTGGCTACAAGGTCAGCGCTGCGGACCGCGTAACCGTCCATGGCGCTGTTATCCCAGGCGGGTACGTTGATGGCGCTCACCACGGACTCGGCCAACACCCGCCCAAGCCCAGATCTGGTGGGGACCCGCTCGCTATCCGCGATGGGCTGGGACCGGGCCAACAGAAGCTCAAGGGCCTCCTCCACAGACAGCGGTGACCGGGATGGCTCGGAGCAGTCGTTGTGCCTAGTCATGCATCCTCCGCAGAATGCCGAAAACTTTTCTGAACTCCCCAATATCATCCATGCGGTTCGCGCCTCCTCGTGGTGTCATCCCGTAAGACCTACCACGCTCACCAGCATCTTTGTATGTTCTGTTTCCGAGGGAAAGCCAAGGATTCAGGTATATAAGGAGAAGCGATGGTGAGTACCTGGGGAAGCTGTCCCCTCCTGAAGCTTTGAGCCTGTCCGTGGATTAGCTCCCCGCCCTCTTCGCCAATATCGAAGAGTATCTGGGACTGGAAGCTAAGCTCGTGAGCCTGCATGCACAAGGTTGGTCGACACGAGTTCAGGATTAGAGAGCCTAATTATAGGCCTAACCGATTCAAGCCATTTGGAGAACCGGAATATAAGAGTGCCGGAATCGATGTCAGCCATAAAACCGTGACCATGGCGATCAACCGCAAGGGGCGAGTCGGATACCCCGTGAGTTCAAGAGCACCGCCCATCTGCCCCTGATCCGAGCCCTGCACAAGGCTCGGGTGAGCCGGGTCTGCAGAAGCCCTGGATGATGCCAGGCTGGACCCCTGGTGGTGATCAACCCCAAGGCCGCCAAACGCTTCACCAAGGCGCTCAAAGACTGATGCCGTCTATGCCATGTCGTCCCTGGCTCTAATGCCCAGATGCCCTGATCTTGACCAGCCGCGCCTGTGCACTCCTCCCCATTGCCGCCCTCAACGAGCTCCGGACCCAGACCAAAAACCAGCTCCAGGCCGTCCAACTCAACGCAACGATACCAGACTTGATCTCTAGTCTGCAACACAGCATCGCCCGAGCCGATGCCCGGATCGAACACCTGCGCCGGCAGACCCGCGTCCTCATCAACACCGACGAGCCGCTCCAACGCTATCCAACTCCTCGGTAAACCGCTGCTCCTGCCCGAGGAGATGCAGTGGGGCGCCATGGCTGGACTTGATCCACCCCAGCTCCAGTCCGGCTTCAGTGTCAACAAAAAACCGCCTCTCCAGAGCCGGTAACCGCTACCTGCGCTTCGCCCTCTATTGCCTGCTCTAGGCGCTGTACGCTACGATCCCAACTCACGGCCTGAACCGAGTGCACCAATGATTCCATCGACATGGCGGATGAAAGCCATACACTGCACCACAGCGTGCTCAAGTGGGACCTGGAACTGCTCGGACCTGTCGAAGGGCTGGCACTGGATGATGTCATAGTTCATTCGGGCAATCAGGCCGTCGAACTCCGATTTAGCGAGGGCATAGCGGCGAATGCCCCCCGTATATTTGCTGGGATCCTGCCGAACGAAACTATTGAACATAGTCAGAAGGTTCCGAACCCATACACTAGCCGATAGCAACCAGAAAGATATATTCCCATCGTTGGATTGGCAGGGATCGGTACGAAGCGAGCGCATAGGGCGGCAAACAGTGCCAAGGCCAGCAGCCGCCAGGATGGGCGAGTTGCCCAGGGTCACAAGGTAGTGCAGACGTATGCTCTGCATCAGCTCTTTGGGGTTGAGGTCCAGACCGAACAGGAACATAACCCCGATGTGGGCGATGTCCAAGGCGATCGCGGGGTCTTGCATCAAGCCGATCCCGGAAGGACCGAACAGGACACCCAGGGCGACATAGGCTGGCAACAGTGATTAGCTGGCGGTCAATGCTAGGGTGGCAAGCACTGCGGCACCGGTGAACACGAGCAAGATTTGGTATCGACGATAGGGTCCTGGGACATAGTTGTGGTCCGAATCTCGGATTGGGGGTAGCGGCCACTCCACAGCTTAGCAGTTTAGTGGTTACCTTGGGTCAGCGGGTCAGCCGCCGCCTCCCAGCTTGGGTTATACTGGATAATTTGACTACCTAGGATTTTTCTTAAGATAGCCGTGGGGGCAGAGATACTCATCATCAGAGGCGCGTGCCCGCACGCACAGGCGAGCGGTGAGGTGCAAATCCTTTACAGAACCTGTTTGTGGTCTTGGCATCCAAGCAAATTGGAACACAACGTAAAGAGCGATGAGAGATTCCTGCCAAGTGATATAAACCGTAGAGCAGTTCGAGTCTATCCAAGCTTTATTCGAGCAAGCCAAGAAGAAGACCAAGCCGCTAGTTGCTGATTCAATTGAAAAGTGGCTTCCAATAGCGAATGCTACCCCGCGATTCTCAGAAATGGCAGGTGGTGTAGAGCTACTTTCGTCACTGGGGTTAAAAACCCTCTGATGGTGAGCTAAGCCGGCTTGAGCAAGCATTAAAAAATGTGGTTGGCGAGGTCCGTATCGACGGTGGTCGGAGCGAGAAGACAATCTTCGTGGTCGTTGCTGCACAAAGCGTGAAGAATACAGATATCGCAGAACAGAAGGGTTATGGCGCGGGTAAGAAGG
>Ga0056114_1000074_pt1 | contig 24640 bp, 17 predicted proteins | sample WorMetHERISLAND1_FD_77005 | JGI IMG/M metagenome (GOLD analysis project Ga0056114, IMG submission 77005) | Marine gutless worms symbiont microbial communities from Max Planck institute for Marine Microbiology, Germany - Olavius loisae HERON... ...
AGCTAGGCTCCGTTGGAGCGGCTGGCTGCGGTGACTCCCTGGGAGATCATGCGTCCCCAATTGGAGCTGCTCCACGAGAAGGAACGCAAATCCAACGCGGACCGTGAACCGTTCGACGTGGTGTTGATGTTCAAGATGCTGGTCTTGCAAACCCTCCACGATCTGGCCGATGAGCGGCTAGAGTACTACCAGGTAGTGGAGGGCTTTTGAAGCGCGAGGTAGGGGCAAATCATCGCCGCCTCTATCGTCCTGGTGTCGATCTGACGGAATCTGAAATAATCGATTACTTGGATGGATATGTGGTGGAAGTTGAATCAATCGAACGGGAGTATGACCTGTGCCTGAAGAAGTGCTGCAAGCGCAAATCAAGCTGGTTCGCGGGTTCCTCCGTGAAACGGATGCCGATGCCGTCCTGCCCGGTGCCGGGGTGTCAACGGAGAGTAGCATCCCAACCATCCGCAATGCGCAGACGAATCTGTAGGCCCAAGTATGATCCCATAAAACTTGCCACGCCGCGGGCCTTTGCTTTCGGGATCTCAGGACCCAGCCTTGGTGAGCCGTGGTACGATGAACGGCGTCGCAAATAGAATGCCGACCTGTGGACTGTGAGCCGAACCCTGGCTATCTGACCCTGGCGCGGTTTCAGGAAGAGTTTGAGACAGCAGGGAAGCGCTTTACCCTTATCACTCAGAACATAGATCAACTCCACCAGCGGGCTGTTCATGTCCCTAGGCACAGCGCGTGCCTAGTCGAGCCGACGACAAGCCTGTGCCGGGTCGCGGTTGCTGTGGGAGTTAGAACACCCCCAGGAGATGCTACTCTCGTCCTGGGTGGATCCTCCCCGTCAGGGGGATGAGGCAAGCTGCTGCCGATGATTTAGGTCCTGTAGACATTTATATAGAGTGTCTAAGAACCTATTTGCGATCTTTGTGTCGAAATGATTTCGACTCAAGGGCAGCTTGAGAAATATGGTTTTTGTCAACGGTATGTCTGAATAATCAACGGAGGTGAACATACCTAATCTTTCAAGGTGCCTATAAAGGAAGATCGATGAGAGATTCCTACCCGAGTGATATAAGCCGAGAGCAGCCCGAGTCCATTCAGACTTTATTTGAGCAAGCCAAGAAGAGGGCTAGGTTACGAGTTGTTAGTTTAGTGCGAGGCGAGAAGACAACCTTCGTGACCGTTGATTCACGAAGTATGAAGAATACAGATACCGCAGAATAGAATAGTTATAACGTGGGTGAGAAGGTATCTGGCATCAAACTACATTTTACTGTAGATCCGCAAGGGTTTCCCCATGCGATTAACCTTACGCCAGCGGATGTCACCAACAGAGCAGACATGCTGGTTAATGGCGGTTATATGGGACAACCTTTGCCGATGCCGTACAGAACGTTCTAGGGCTACTGTAGAGGTCGCCAGGCAAAACGAACTGCACACCTTTGCAGTGGCTTCCAAACGATGGGTTGTCGGGCGCTTGTTTGCTTGGCTTGAAAACGTGCCGAAGGTTATGGAAAAACAGCGAGCGAAAACTCAATACCAGCTTGCAATGTGTAGCCTTGGCTTTCCTGGCTTTGTTACTCCATAGATCGCTAAACAGGCTTCTAGAACTAACTTATTGGTTAACCTATTCCCACGTTCCAGCGCGGGAACACCACCTTGGCTGCTTCAGCAGCCATCAGCGGCCAAGCGTCGGTGACGTTCACTGCCCTCGAGGGTGCCGTGTGCCGTAAAAGGCAATGCTCGTTACAACATCGGAAATTGACCACTAATTCGTAGTTGCGATCTCATTTCGTCATGAATCTTCCTGAAGTCAAGAGCGAGTGTCCAAGTTTCCTGTGGCGGGAGCGCTTGGCCCTCTATACCAAGCTGGCGCGTCTGGACCGGCCCATTGGTATTTTCCTGCTCATGTGGCCCGCTTTGTGGGCGCTCTGGATCGCGAGTGAGGGGAACCCGCCCTGGGGAATCCTGCTCATTTTCGTGGTCGGGGTCGTCCTGATGCGCTCCGCGGGTTGCGCCATCAACGACTTCGCGGATCGGGACCTCGATGGCCGGGTCGCTCGTACCCGGGAGCGTCCGATTGCGGCCGGGCTCCTTAAGCCCAAGGAGGCTTTAGGAGTGTTCCTGGTACTAAGCTTGGCCGCCTTTGCCTTAGTCCTGTTTCTCGGTTGGCGGACGGTTGCCCTGTCGGTAGTCGCCCTGGGACTTGCCGTTGTTTATCCCTTCATGAAGCGCTACACGCACGTGCCTCAGCTGTTCTTAGGGGCAGCATTCGGTTGGGCCGTGCCTATGGCCTTCACCGCCGTTTCCGGTTCGGTACCCACGTCGGCCTGGCTACTGTTCAGCGCTACGGTTGTCTGGGCCCTAGTCTACGATACCCAATATGCCATGGCGGATCGGGAGGACGACCTGAAGGTCGGGATCAAATCCACCGCCATCCTCTTTGGCCGTTATGATCGCCTGATTATCGGCCTGTTACAGTTATTACTGCTGGGCTTATTGGCCTACGTGGGATATCTGGCGGGGCGGGGTATCTGGTATAGCATCGGTCTCGCCGCCGCCGCCGTCCTGACCATACATCATCAGTATCTGATACGGAACCGCGAGCCCGCGGCTTGCTTCCGGGCCTTCCTTGATAACAATTATCTGGGGATGGTCGTGTTTCTCGGATTTGTTGCGGACTATACCTTGAACTAGAGGCTGTTAGGTCCTGCTGATGTTTAACTCTAACTAACTGTTCTATATTATGTATTAGATGGACACAATCCAAGCAGTCCGCACAGCGGACCCTACGCTAACCGTTTGATTAGCGTAGATTCAGCTGTGTGGACTTTCCTAAATGTCAACAGCCCCTAATATTTGGTGTCATTCTGAGCATAGCGAGAAATCTTGTGCGATTATTCGAGAGTGGTAGGGTTGCCGGTCTCCGCCCAAACAGAGGAGAGACGAAGGCGATGAGAATGAATGCTTTGCTGGGGGTGGTCTTCAGCATCCTGATTGCGGTCCCGGCCTGGGCTGCCGAAGAGGACGCTGTGGTAGAGGGAATCGACTATACCGAGCTGGCTAAGCCCCAACCGACCGAGAGTGGGGAGAAGATCGAGGTCTTAGAGGCCTTCATGTACAGTTGCCAGCATTGCTTCCATCTGGAGCCGACGCTTGAGAAATGGCTCGCGACCAAGCCCGAGAACGTCGCGTTCAAGCGCATGCCGGTGATTTTCAGTACCAAGGTCGAGCCCCACGCTAAGGCCTACTATGCCGCGGAGTTGCTCAATAAGGACGAACAATTTCATTTGCCCCTGTTTCGCGCCTTGCACGAGGACAAACAGGTGATCTGGGATAAAAATGCCTTGGTGGCCCTCGCCGAGGCACAGGGCATTGATGGGAAGGAATTCCGTGATGCTTACAACTCTTTCTTCGTCAGCATGCGCGTGCAGCGGGCTCAGGAGATGGGTAGACGTCTCGGCATTGACAGCGTACCCACCGTAATCGTCAACGGCAAATATCACACCAGCCCCTCGCAGGCTGGCAGCAGGAAAAGGATGGTCCAGGTGATCGATTACCTGATTGGAATCGAAGCCGATCAGGTAAGGCGACCATAGTAGCGCTACCAACCACATCAGACGGAGAGGAGTTAGCCATAGATAGCCACAAACTGAATTGATTCCGATTTGCGTTTATTTGTGGGAAAAAATACCTCCCAGGTAGAGTGTGTTGCATCGCTAACGAAGACCTGACACCTAGGTGCTATTGACATTTACGACGCTGATTTTACAGACAACTCGACGAATGACTGGAAAGGCTAATCTGAAATTCAGAAGCGTCTCCGGGAATGTCAACACAAGCTGATCCTACTTTGGAAAATTACAAGATAACAAGCTGATTTACAAGGAACCTTTTGGAATAAAAGGTAATTCTTAATTAAGCACCACAGGTTCCACAGTGATATTGTGGATTACAATATCCATCTATGCCATTTTTGACAATTCCTTCGCCGTGACATTTATGGCAAGTATGTACTTTCTTTTCAAGAATAATTCGTTGAGAACCCTTTTGTTGAATTGGCACTGAATTATAGTTATTCAACCCCTACTAGCGTCCTCCTGGAGAAGATTGTTGGAATTCAGTACCAGGTAAATAGTAACCTAATCAGTAGTCTTAATCGCCGAAGCCACTATCGCGGGAAAGTTAGACAGCTTGACAGGTTCTTTCGTAGCCGATCCAGGGGTCCACGCAAGCCCTATCAGCTTTGCTGAGCAAAAAAGGAGAAACCGCAACGCAGGCAGTGCGCATTTCCACCCAGAGAACCTTATCCAAGTATTTGATGCAAACCTCTTGCTCCAGCAAGTGCCCGAAAATGGCGATTCCTTATTTTATCACCTCTGGAATATACCACTACCGAATAAAAATCTAGCGAGATCAACAAATCAGCTGGATATGAAAAAGTAGAATTAGAAACGTAAACCCAGCAGCAGACCGGCGGTGAAGGATGCAGTGCTGGAGAGGTTATCGGCGATGAAATCCTTCAGCATACCGCTGTATGCTGTCAGCCAGTCGACGAAGTCGCCGTAGTTCGACTCCATCCCGACTAAATTGACCTTGATGATATCGCTGTATTGAAGGCTAAACAGGAGTAGCAACAGCAGACCGCCCACAACCAGCGCGACCTTGAAGGCGACCTTGAGAGCATAGCCGATGGCCAGACCCACCATAAAGGAGAAACCGAGCTGCAGAAAGAATCCAGACGAAAAGAAGTCCTCTTCTCCTGCCGTTGGAGGTGGAGGAGGTGGCACCGGTTGTGTTTGTAGGATACCGCCGAGCATCGGCACAGTCCCCTCCGATATGCAGATAACTATCCTACCTTAACGGTTTTCCCGCGTGGGATCAACGCGCGTACGGATTGGCGCAGTGTCACGCCGGGTTACAGCGTATTCGACGGTGAGCGCTTCCCCGCATCTTAATGTGGTTCATAACCCCACCACGTCATGCTGGCAGGGAACGTCGGAATCCTAAGTACCATGGGTAGGTGCCAGGAATGGCAAAACAGGAATGCCGAACCATTACTCAATAGTGATGTTTCAACAGTGACAATCAGTAACCTGTTAGGGTAAATGGCTGCGTGCCAGGTAGTCGTGGCTGCGCATCTCCTCCAACCGGCTTGCGGTGCGCGTGAAGTCGAATGCGAGCGGAGAACGTGAGGTATAGAGCTCGCTGGGGGCCGCAGCGGCGGAGGCGACCAGGTTCACATTGCGGTCGTAGAGGATATCCACTAGGCGGATGAAGCGCGCGGCTTGGTCTTTTTCCTCATTGCCCATCCGGGGAATGTTGGCGATGAAGACCGTATGGAAACAACGGGCGATCTCAATGTAGTCGATGGTCCCCCTGGGCTCGTCGCACAGGGCTTTGAAGTCGAACCATGCGATTCCGTCCGCATACCGGGCGATCGGGATAGGGCGACCCGCGATCTCGATCTCCCCGCCTTCCACGACGCCTTCCGGTCGCAATCCCTGGAAGCTCTTCAGCAGGCTCCCGTCAGCCTCCGCATCCAGTGGAAAATGGTAGATCTCCGCACGTTCGAGCGAACGGAGCCGATAGTCTTCATCTCCATCGAGGCAGATAACCCGGGTGTGATCCATGATAAGCCCGATGGCGGGCACGAAACGGTCGCGTTGTAATCCGTCACGGTAGAGATCATCCGGGTGGATATTGGAGGTGGTGATCAGGGTAACGCCGCGCTCGAACAAGGCCGTCAATAAACGACCCAGCAGCATGGCGTCGGTGATGTCGGTAACATGGAACTCGTCGAGGCACAGGACCTTGAATTGCATAGACAGGCCTTCCGCCACTAAGGGAACAGGGTCAGGAATGGCCGGCAACTTTTTCAGCTCGCCATGCAGGTCCTGCATGAACAGATGGAAATGAACCCGCAGCTTCCGGGGGAAAGGCAATGCCTTGTAGAACTCATTGACCAAATGGGTCTTGCCGCGCCCTACTCCGCCCCACAGATAGAGTCCGCGTACCGGATCCAGGCGGGAGCGTGCAGTAAATCTCAGGTGCTTGAAGAGTCTGCCACGGTCGCCCTGCTCCCTGGCGATCAGCTCCTCGTAGATCCGTTGCAGCGCCTGCACCACTGCTGCCTGCTGCGGGTCATGCTCGAAACCGTCCTGGGCCAGATCGGCTTGGTATCGCTCAAGGGGTGTCATAGTGCCGACGAACTGGTCAGGGAATTTTTTTGCCATAAATGAAAGGGCACCTTGAAAAATAGGTATTTTCACCAATCAAACGGCTCAAGCGACTCTGAACCATTGATTTTTAAGGTCTACTGTAGACGAAAACCGTATTTTTCAGAGTGCTCGGTCGCGAGCAGCTTGCCTAAGCCTTGCGCAGAGCTCGGATCAAGGCTAGATGGGCAGTGTTCTTGAACTCATGGGGTATCCGATTCGCTACTCGCAGTTGATCGCCATGGTCACGGTTTTATGGCTGACATTGATTCCGGCGCTTTTCATGTTCTGGTTCTCCAAATGGCTTGAATCGGTTAGGCTCGTAAACTGGTTATCTCGACCCCGAACCCACGCCGACCAACCTTGTGTATGCAGGCTCACGAGTTTAGCTCCCGGCCTTAGATACTCTTCGGTATTGACGAAGGGGGCGGGGAGCCAGTCCACGGACAGGCTCAAAGCTTGAGGATGGACGGTTTGCCCAGGTACTCGCCATCACTTCCCCTTAATACCTGATCCTTGGTTCTCCCTCGGAAACAGAACATACAGGGGTAGCCGTAGGATGCGGTGAGCGTGGGGTCTTACAGGATGACACCATGGGAAGGCGCGAACCGCATCAATGGATGGCCCGTGTCCAACCCAAGCCCGATCCTAAAGGGTATAAACAGCGTTGAACACGCCGTAGCCCAACACGCCACTTTCTCGGATTATACCAAATAACACCATCTCCCTGTGGGTAAAGAAATGGGAGAAACGGCCCACGTTGAGCGATGGAATAATACCTGACGCCAGTATTTAGCACGCTTCGTACGTAAGACCTTATCTTTTTTCAGATGCAGTCGTATGCATGAGATTTGTTTAAGATTCTTCCTACACTACTGTAATACCGGATTGTTGCCATCACAGTTCATTAAGTGGTTAGACCGGGAGAAGAAACTCGAATCACGCGAATCGATGCAAACCAGTTTTCGTGCGGATTCGCGTGATTCGTAGTCCCATGCCATTGCCGGCAGTTAGTATTAGAACCGCAATATAAGATGAGTGGAAATGAGGTACTATCGCCTTGGTGATTACAGGCTTAATCCCTCCTACTCAACGCTGGTAATGATCATCCAGGTTTGCCGGGCACAGTACCTCCCGCATAATCCCGATCAGGTCCAACAGCTGGGGGTTGCGGATGCGGTAGTAGATCCGGTTCGCTTCTTTGCGCGCGGTTACGATGTTCTTGTTGCGCAGCTGCTCGAGGTGTTGGGAGATATTGCTCTGGGAGGTCCCAGTGCGTTCTACGATTTCCCCCACCGAGAGTTCCCAGTTTCCGAGCGAACACAAAATCTTCCAACGCAAGGGGTGGGCCATTGCCTTGAGGGCGTTGGCGGTCAATACGGTATCTTCATTCTCCAACACTTTTGTCTCGACGAAATCAGTCATTGATCGCTCCTAAACTTGTCTCCTCCGGCATATTGTGCCGCATCTGTAAGGATGCCGTCTCAACTGTCTCCTTCTGCTTCGATACGCACATAGCCTGTCATATCCTTAGCGATGCAGATGATGTCAGTAATCTGCCCGGTGGGATTTTTTACAGCAGTACGGGAAAAGAGAATCGATATCCGGTGCCCGTCCTTGGCGATAAAGCGAGCCTCAATTTTGCTCAAGACGCCAGTGCGAATCAGTGCTTCGAGCCAAATCCCCATGAAGGCACCAGCCTGTTCGTCGCCTTCCTCCTCGAACACGTCTCCGATGGACATGCCGAGGAGATCCCGTTCGCTGTAGTCGAGCATCCGGCAGGCAGTCGGATTGACCAGCTTGATCTCACCCCGGGGGGTTAGCACCAGCAGGGCCTCGCCCATGTAGGTGATGATATTCTCGAGATACTGATTCGCCTGGGCAAGCTCTGCGGTACGCTCGGCGATCTTCTGCTCCAGCACCCGGTTGAGGTCACGTTCCTGCTCGATCAGCCGGAAGTAGGTGCTGATCTTGTTGATGAGCTGGTTGTCCTCGATCGGCTTGAGCAGATAGTCCACAGCGCCCACGGCGTAACCCCGCTGCTGGAATTCTTCGGACTTGAAGGCGGCTGTGAGGAAGATGATGGGGATGTCGCGGGTGCGTTTGCGCAGCTTGAGTAAGGAGGCGGTCTGGAAGCCGTCCAGCTCCGGCATCTGTACGTCGAGGATAATCAGGTCGATGTCCGGCTGCCGGAGCGTGACATCAATGGCCCAGCGACCGGATGTGGCCTCCAAGATTGTCACCTCCATGTGCTGCTCAATTAGCCGTCGGAGGGTGAATAGATTATGGGCGTGATCGTCGACGATAAGGAGCTTAAATCCGGAATAGCGATTCATGCCGTCTGCCATCGTTGCTGCTCGGAGGAGGGCGCGAGGCTTGCAGTCAGGTGTGCCGCGAGCTCGTCCCGGTTTACAGGTTTGAGGATAAAACCGTCAGCGCCAGCGGCGCGGAAAAGCGCGCTCTTCGGCGCATCAACCGAGGTTCCCATGATCAAGATTTGAGGCCGCCGATTATGCCCGTTCCCATGTATGGCGCTGATCGTATCACAGGTGTTCTCCGTGGATGTCAGAACGGCGAGCAGCACCAAGGCACACTCGCACTCCTCTTGCAAGGTTTCCAGGGCCTCGTCCACATCAGCCGCTGCCTGTACCCGCAGCCCCAAGGATTCGAGTAGGGCCACTTCGGTCACTAGGCTATGCACCTCCCGTTCCACCACTAAAACCCAATGGCCGGCGAAGGACCAATCGCTGGACGATTCGCTCGGGAGTGATTTCTGCGCAGCGGTCTCCGACGCCGGGAGCGGTGGCTCGACCATGTGGGTGAGCTGTTCGGAGTCCGCATGGTCAGGGTTGAACTCCGCCGGCAACGCTAGGTCAAAACACGCGCCTTGTCCTTCCTCACTCCGGACGCTGATCTTACCCCCCAGGAGTCCAGCCAGCTCACGGCTGATGGATAGCCCCAGGCCGGTACCACCGTAGTGGCGCTGGGTGGAACCGTCGGCCTGTTGAAAGGCCTCGAAGATGACCTGCTGCTTGCCTACCGGGATGCCGATGCCGGTGTCGGAGACGCCCAGCACGAGCGGGCAGGTCTCGCTCGCAACCCATTTTGCCTGGAGGGTAACGCCGCCTTTGTCGGTAAATTTGGCGGCGTTGGCAAGGAAGTTTTTCAGGATCTGGCGCAACTTGTCCCGATCGCTGTAGATTTGAGCCGGGACCCATTCATCGACCTCGAGCGCCAGGGTGAGCCCCTTGTCCTTGAACTGGGGCAAAACGAGCTGGATCAGTTCGTGGAGTAGGGGACGCAACTCGATCCACTCCAGATTTACCCTGACCTGTCCAGCATCGATGCGGGAGATATCCAGGATGTTGTCGATCATGGTATGCAAATCACGACCGGCCGCATGGATGACCTCCGCCTGATGCCGTTGATCCGAGGTCAAGGCCGCATTCCGATCCGCGAGCATTTTGGATAACAGGAGAATCGAATTCAGGGGCGTGCGCAGCTCGTGGCTGATATTGGTGAGAAACTCAGATTTGTAACGGTTTGACTGTTCCAGCTCCCGTGTATGCTCCTGCGCCGCGTGTAGATGCTGTACATGGATTTCGGCCAGGGTGGTGAGCTGCTCACCCAGCTCCTTAACCTCCTGGGGACCCTTCCAGTCAAAACGGATGCGTTTGTCATTGCGCAGGACCTCGCTGAGCCCCTGGGCTAGCGTTTGGCCGAACTGCTCCGCCCTGGCTGCGATCCGGCGGGCCATCAGCATGACCAGGAAGGTCATCGGCAGGATGACGGTGAACACGCGCCCGACCAGGGCATTGCGGAAGCTCTTGATGGGAGATGGATCGACTGCGCGACCAACCCACAGGGGGAGCGCGTCCTCGGTGATGAACATGGGGACCCAGATCAGCTGCCGACCCTGACTACCTTCCCACAGCGCTAGCTTTCCGTCCGCGAAGATCTCGGCTAGGCCGGGAAAGTTGGCAAAGGCCTCCGGCTCCTCGCTGATGGGCTGTCCGGGGCGTAGATAGCTGCCATTGTTGTTGACCCAGAGCGTATCGCGGTAAAATTGAGCTAGCCCACCGACGTTGATGCTCATCACCACCAACCCCATGGCTGCTCCTTCTGGTCCCCCACCGATGGCGCTGACTAGAGATAGGGTTATGAACTTGTGGGGATTTCGGGCCCCGGCGCGCGGGTCGATACGGATGCGGCTGATCATCACACCACCCGGTTGCATTCGCAGGCCTGCCTCAAGCAGCTGCTCGTGGGGCCGTTCCGGGAGCTGCGACGTTGGATGCCAGGCCAGTGTCCTTGAGTCCCGCTCCAGCCAAAATCGCTCCTGCATGTCCGCGCCTAGAAACAGGATCTTGATGATGTCCTGTTGGTCGCTGAGGATCAGATTTACCCAGCCTGTGTAACGGGCGCGTGCGAGATCTATTTGATCGTCGTTGCCTTGATCGCCGAGGATTAAGCCCGGCTCTGGGAGCTTTGCAAGCAACCGGACCATCTCGTGACGGCTTGCCAAGTGCTGGTCGAGATCGCGGAAATCTGCACGCAGATTCTGCAGGTGGGCCTTTTGGTAGATGAACGCGGTGCGGTCCAGCACCAGCGGTAGATTGAGAGAGACCGAGATCAGCAACGGCCCCAGGCCGAATACCAGGAGCAGGATGAGTATTTGAGTGCGAAGCCTCACGCCGACTATACCCGTGCCTACAATCCCCGTACAAGTTCCAAGATTCAGGCGGCACGATCCTTAGGCTTGATGCCGTAGAAGGCATGGTGAATCTTGCCACCCTTGTCTACCGATGCCCACGTGTTTCTCGCCGCGGGCGTCCTTTTCCCTCCGAATACCATAGGCCTCACAGACCTCCCCCTCGGTATCCACGAGTAGGCGCACATTGATGCCGTGCTTGTCCGCAGGGCGCCGTAACTATCGCAGCTGTCTTTGCTGATACCAAGGATCAGGGTATCCAGCGCCGCGAATTCAGTCTGTGAACTTGATGGCCTCAAGCGTGCACCTCAGCACATCGCCTTTGGAATAGAAGTAAAGCACCAAGTGGCTGTTGCCTTTGAACCATTCCAGATTGACGCGCTCTAGGTCGGCGTCCGAGAGTGAGAACTCGGAGGCTTGACCTCTGGGCTACAGCATGTGAGGTTGCTCCAATTATAGTAGTGGTCACCGCCGGAATTTAGGATCGATCCGGTGGTACGTCAACCACCAAAAAATTGCTCAACCCTCCCTATTTTTACCATACGTGGCACCTATCCATGGCACTTGGGGCTACGACAATCCCTACCGGAATGAATAAGTGGAGGCCAAACTATTACCGGCTTTTCGGGTCATCGGGCTATTCGGTCATGTGAAACCGAGATCCTATATCCTGAAAACAAATGACCTTATTGGCTCTTTTAAGAAATACGAGTTTTGTCTACGACACACCCAAGAATCAATGACTTATAGCGCATAATTGATGAAGATGCCTACTTAGAAACCTGTATCTTAACATTAAACAAGATAAGTTATTGCTATGGATTTGATTGCCACGTTCCAAAAATACCCAGCTCATGAAATCTGTATTGAGCATTTAGAGAATTTGTGTTGGAGTGATAAACCAATATGCCACACATTGTGTCAGCGGATACGTAGCGCGTAAATCTGAACAAGCTATCAACTGGTCCGTGATCTTGACATAAACCAAGAAACTGCTTGGTTCACGGCTTCTAAGGTTCGTGAGAAAATGAGAAAAGATAGCGTGGGTATTGAAGCTAACGAGTGCTATATTGGTAGTGAACCGCGCAAGACACATAAACATACAGATGAAGAACAAAATAAGAGAGGTCGCGGAAATAAAAACAAGCAGTCATAGGTGCTGTTGAACATGGTGGTAGGGTAAAAGCGGAGCCAGTTAAAAGTACAACATCCAATACACTAAGTGCCTTTATATCTGCAAGCATTGACAAGATTGGCCCTATTCTCATGACTGATAAATACAAGGGCTATTACACAGTACAAGTAACTATGTCACGTGCTGTTATCAATCACCAACGTTAATATACAGATGGCCTGATACATACAAACACGATAGAGGGATCTTAGGTACCCTTAAAAAGGGCCTGGTATGGCAGTCATCATCACTACCAAACTAAATATGCGCATCGCTACATTATAGAGGCTTGTATAAATACAATAATCTCCGATATAAAGACACATGGTCTAAATTCATCCAACATAGCATATTGGCATGAATAAATTATACTATGGCAACTGCCTAGCAGTAATAAACCAAATGGGCATAGGTGCGGTAGATCTTATCTATCTTGACCTGCCATTTAGTTCTAACCGTTCATACAACGCTCTTTAAAGGATAGCGCCGGACAGACTTTACCTGAACAAATAGAGGATTTTTGTGATATTTAGACACTCGATGCTGAATGTGAACGGGTTACACAGGCTATGCCTAGCTTAATACGCGGAAACGGTATTGACGATAGGCAACACAATCATGTAAATAATGGATGCAGACATTACGTCATACCAACTAAGCTTATTATCTTATTTGTCTTACATGGCAGGACGACTGCTAGTGATGCGTTCGCTATTGAATCCGACTGGCAGCATTTACTTACACTGTGATCCAACCGTAAGCCACTACATCAGAAGAATCATAGATGCCATACTCAGACATGGAAATTTTCAAAATGAAATAGTATGGAACTATAAGGAGGTGGACAGGGAAGGCAGAAAGGCTTCAAAGATTACATGATGTAATATTGTCTTGCTCTTGGAGCAAGAATCATAAGTTCGACATTCTACATACAGAATATACTGAAATTCAAGAAATAGGAAAGAGCAAGGGTATTAGATAGGTTCAGAGATGGTGAGAAAGTTTCTTTTAGCTATAAAGAGATAAATAGAAAAGGAGTTAGAGAGAAGAATGTACGGTGTGGTGCGTTCGCAAGCAGCCCGAGGAATTTGAGCTGCCGGAACGGGTGTTTAATCGTTTCGACGACTTCCTAGTAGCGGAGGGCTTTAAGATGCGAGGCAGGGGCAAATCATCGCTGCCTTCATCGTTCCGGTGCCGGTCTGACGGAATTCGCGCACGTAGAATTACCAGCCTGGGGCGAGGCCAAGCGCGCCCAAAAAGATGCGGATGGGCGTTGCGCGGGGAAGCGCGGCAAACGCTACTTTGGTTACAAGAGCCACAGCGGTGTTGATGCTGAGCACAAGGCCTCGAGATACCCCCCGGCGAATGTGCATGACAGCCAGGCGTTTGACGACCTCATCAGACCCTGACCCTACAGATCCAGTGGTATGGACTGATCGTGCCTACCGCAATCAGGCTATGAAAGCCACACCTGCGAAATAGGTCAGCGTAACCGACCGCTCACTGACGAGCAGCACGCCAACAACCGCACGCGCTCTAAAATCCGATCCCGCGTCGTGCACGTCTTTGGTTTCCAGGAAGATAGTAATTCACCCGCACTATTGGCTCGGTGTGGGCCACCGTGGAGATCGACTTGATTGAGTCTGACCGACAAACTTGATGCGCTACCTGCAGCTCACCAAAGACCGGAACGGTATGCCTGCTGCTGCCTGAAGTGGCCATCGGCAGGTCGAATAGGCCACCTCGCAAAGCGAATCGCAGGGAATTCTCCACGGCCGCGTCCCCAGTTGCAGATACGTTTAAGTAGTCCATCAACTACTCACAGAGCGCGCCGAAGAACTAAATTTTTCAAGGTTCAAGAAAAGTTAAGTAATACATTTAGTCATGAAAACCTGTTGGCGTCGACGACATAGTTCCATTTCCCGAGAACATTGTCATGGCGAATGAATTCGCCTTTGATAGCATTGAATATCTCAGAGCATTTTCGTCTCAGTTTATAGACGCTATCGAGCATTCATGCCTTCACCGTGAGACCGGTTTGGGTGCAGATCCGTGGGATGGTCCAGGGCGGTTTAGGGCAAATCAAGTAGAATGCTAGTAGCATGGTCGTAAACGATTTAGACAACGCAGCTGTAACCTTGCCCGTGGTGGTACGGGTAGCCCAGTGCCTCCTTCTTCTTGGTATCGACACACAATACCGGCACGCCGTGGGCATGGGCTTGCTGGTGTAAGGTATCGACCCAGCGGAACTGTTGGTCGTGTTCGTGTAAATCGGCGTGGCCAGTGATCAGCTCCTTGCGCAGGGAGCGGCGACGATAGCCGACTCGCTCCAAGAACTTCGCGGCGGTCTCCAGATCGCTCCAGTGCGCGGCTTCTGGCGCTGTGGGCTTCGAGAATCTGTTCCAGGCGCTCTTCCAGATCCGGTTGCGTTAGGTAATCCGCCACCGGTGCGTCGGATGCGCCTCTCATCGTCTGCCACTGGGATGCTGGGGAAGGGATGGAGGTTGTCGTTGGCGATAGCGCCAAAGCCGATCTTCAGCGCTTCTAGTGCGGCGTAGCGGTGTCGGTGGTCTGCCGGTAGCGAATAAAAATAACGATCTGGTTAACCCGTTCCCGGAGAGCTGAGAGTTTTGATGGCTGGAGCGCTAAGACTTTCGGACCTGTCTTGATACCCTCATGGATACCATCATTGTAGAGATAGATTGCATACAGATGCAGATCCTAATCTGAAAGCCTTTGGCCATAGATGCGGTCGTATATCGCCGCATATCCGGTCTGGTTGAGGGATTTTGCAAACCGGTACCGAGTGGAATCGGCTAAGCAAGTCGGCAGCCTCAATTCTCCCCACAGTGCTGGATCTTTGTGACATGTCTGGAGAACGTGCTTCTATTTATATGATGCCATGTGGTCATCAGGGCCTAGGGACCGCCCGCGATGGTTGGCCCAGGTCTCACGCCGCGGGTATCCAGGGTTAGTCGCCGACATAAGGCGACCAAGACAGTAGGCTGCTGCAAGCAGTACAGCATTGTTTAGTCATAAGACCCTTCTTCCACCGGGACAGCGGACTCTGGGATAATCAAACGGTTAGCGTAGGGTCCGCTGTACAGATAGTTAGAGTTGAATGTCAACAGGAGCTAGTCATTACTCGGCCGCATTATTACGGTTGCTCCGCCCCGGCTTGGTGCCGATAACCTGCTAGAGCCATCAGGCGTTCCCGTATATCACTGCGGAGCGCTTGTTGCAGCTCTGTGCGTAGGTTAGCGAGCTTCTGCTCGTAGACTGCGGCCTGGGCATCAAGCTCGGCTCGCCGCTTGGCGGCTACCTGCTCCTCCACCTCGCAGCGGACGCGCTTGGTAAAGGGGGTCACTAGGCCGGCAAGCTCTTGCAGCAGACGCCAAGCATCACGGCGTTCTCGGCAGACCGCGACTAGCTCCATGGTAACCCGATAGCGTACCGGATCCCGCTGTGGCTGTTCTTGGGAGACGTAGGGCGTCTGGCCCCGACGTTCGCGTTCCGGCAGCTCCAGGTAGGCGTCCAGGGGCAGAGGATCGGCGGCGTCTTCTGTCAAGGGCTTGAACCAGTGGCGGAAACGGACCTCGCCAAGCGCCCAGTGGGCCGGTGTCATGGCCTCTTCGCGGGCGGGACGCCCACGCTCCCACAGGGACAAAGGTTCTGGGTTAGCCGCGAGATTGATCCGGGTCCCGAAAACCCCGCTGCTCCTAGGGTCATAGCGGAACAGGGGGAAGGTCCGTGTCACTACGGCCAGGCGGGCCTGCTCCAGGGTTTGGTCGGCTGGGAACCCATGGCGTCCGGGGCTGGGGGCGTGGATGTGGAAGAGGGCGGGACCCTCGAACGCGAGCCCAGCCTCCAGACTCTCTAGGAAGTGGGTAGGTGCGCTGAAGGAGGTCTGGGTGATGTAGGCGGAGCGGCGGGCCAGCGCCAGCAGGCCAAGGTCCATGACAGCGTCTGGTAGCGGGGCCAGGGCGGATTCCAGGCTAGAGCGGCCGGAAAGGCCCAAGTCCAGATCCGCCAGCACCAGGATCTTTAGAGGTAGCTCACCGCCCAGCAGAGCAGCGACTTGGGACAGGCCCGCGCCTGCCAATACCCAGCTGTTGCCTACCAGCAGCAGGCTCGGACAACGCTCCCTTTCCTGAGGAGTCAGATCACGCCAGCTCAGGGTGGCAAGATCGGACCAGAGCCGCGCTGCGTCCATGGGCTTGGCGAGTTCAAGGCGTGCCCGGCGTAGCAGGACGAAGCCCTCGACGGCCTGCCGCAGCTGGCCCTCCAAGAGCCCCGCCGCTAGCCGGGCTCCGTCCCCAGTGGCGTCCAGGGTGACCGGGACTTGGAACACATTGTGGGGGAAGGCCCCAGCCCAGCCCGCTGTTTCTCCGGGGGCCAGCACCAGCCCTAAGCCGGCGCGGCCGAAGCCCTGACGGCCAGTTTCCAGGCACCAGGCGAGTGTCCCCAGGCCTTGGGCCAGCTCCACCAGCCGGTGCAGGCGTGCAGCATCCACCGCGCCTTCGATGGTGGCACCCTTGGCCTGGCTGAGGAAAGCGCCGAGGTCCACGCGGCGGGTGTTTACTGTCTCCAGGTTACGCGCCAAGGTGTCTAGGTCATCCGCCGGCAGAGCCTCGGCGAGGAGAGAGCGAATCAGGGCCGTGATCTCTTGATGGGTCTCTTTGACCTCCTGGGTGAATTTAGCACGCCGCTGCTCCTGGCGGGATGCAGCCAAGCCCAAGGCCAGTCGCAGGGCGAGGCGTTCTCCGGAGCCGGCCTCCGTCCCATCGCCGCCGGCCAGGGCGTGGGCCGCTCGGTAGGCAAGCAGGGCTGCCGGCAGGGGGCCGATTTGCTCATTGGCAGCGGCTAGATCAATGATCGCCTGGGTGGTCTCGGGGAGTCTTTCCCAGGCCGTGAATATCCTGTTAGCCTGTTCCAACTCCTCGGTGGTCTGGGCGACGGATCGGAGGGCGCCAGCGTCGCAGGCGTGTACGCAGAGACCGCAGCCCTTGCAGTCGTTCGGATTTAGTGCCAGGAACAGTAGGGTGCCGGGGATCTCCGTGAAGAAAGGCGTGGCGACGGCGACCGGCAGACAGCCAATGGCTGCAGTTAGCCATTCGAGCGCGGTATCCATACTCTGCTTACGCGCTGCGGGCAGGGATGCCTGGTTTTGGAGCCAGGGGTAAGCGGCCTTCACCAAGTCCCCTAAAGTGGTAATCCCGGTCGTGGTGGCCTTGACCTTACCAGCGAGGCAGCTGTGGCCGATTCGTTCTGCGAGCTTACTAACCAGGGGGCGCAGAGCGTCGGCCTCGGCCGCCGGAATGGCAGCCTTGATGACCGCGCTTGGGGTGGCGGCGACCGCGCCCCAGGCCCCTTCGGGGCACTGGCTCCAGCAGCGTCCGCAGCCTGTGCACAGATCGGGATCCAGATAGGGCAGGGACGTGCGCATCGGGCTCATATCGCGGAACGCGGAGAGGAGCGGCGGTATGGTCCCGATGGCCATGTAGGGGTTCGGTGCGAGCTGTGAGACCGCGCCGTCCCGATACGGGACTCCCACCTGGTCCCAAAAGCGGGGCAGGCTGTCATAGGTGTCATCGCTGGTGCCGAAGTGGCGTACCGAGGCCGGGGCCTCTAGCTCCGGGCGTAGGGCCGACTCTGAGACCGGCAGCTCCTGATAGTCAATCCGCCGGATACCCTCCAGACCGGCCTGGAACTGCCTCCTGCGTGCCTCCTGGTCCGAATCGCCTGTTTGCGGCAGACCGGCTTCGGCAAGCTGCGCGTCCCGCATCGAGATCAGGCGTCGCGGGCCGAGCCCGATCCAGCCCTGGTCGAGTAGCAGGCCACAGATGGCCCCCAACACAAAGTTTGCGGAGGGCGAATTCGATGCTGGAATAGCGTAGAGGGCGATGCCGGTATCCTGCAGGATCTGCTGAAGGGTCGGAGACAGGGTTTTCCAGAGGGTCTCGTCCTGTTCCGACCCCTGCAACAGCAGGGCACCATCAGGCCGGAGGTCGACCAGGGGATTGATCTGGGTATTGCTGGGGTCCACCGCGAGCAAGGCCAGATCGACGGGCATGGACGCGCCAGGATCGCGCAGCGCCTGTTCACTCAGGGTAAAACGGTCGATGCAATAGGACCCCAGGGGTTGGGCAAACAGGGCGGGATGGCTGCGCAGGTGGGCACCCGCGAACTGGCGTAGGAATCCGGCCGCCTCAGCTACCAAGCCCTCGCCCCACTGGCCAGAGCGGCGATGGACGGCAAACGTGAGCGCGCCAGTCGGGCGCAAATCCGGCGTGGGTCCTCGGTCACACAAGCCCAGTTCGGCGATCTGCGGGTAATCGCGGCGCAGCCGGTCCAGCAGGACCTGGCACTTGGGGTAGCCACTGGTCCGGGGGGTGAACTCCATCCCGAGAAAGGTCCGAGACCCTCCCAAATTACCCGCCTCCCGGCACAGGTAGATCAGGTCCGCCCCATGCAGGGGTAGGCCGCCCAGACCATAGATGACTGATCGCACGCGAGGTCGGTCCTGAGCGTGCAGAGTCGGATAACCCAGTTGGGTATCGGCGTTGGAACCCGTGTCGTTCAAACCCCGATCAAATAGAGCACGCAGCTCGCGCAGCAGAGGCGGATCGTCTGCCAGGGACGCGTTCATCCGTTCGAGCACCAATAGGTGTTTTGCTGTTCCCAGGCGGGCAAGCAGATCGGGGCCGGGAAAGGGGCGCAGACAGCGCAGGCCGAGTACCCCTACCCGCAGCCGGTCTGTCCTGCGCAGATGTTCAGCGACCGCTTGGGCGGTCTCGACCGCAGCCCCCTGGGCTAGGAGGAGGATGCGGGCATCCTCGGTGCGAAAGGCAGAGACCAGTTCGCACGACCTGCCCGTCTCACGGCGAAAATCGGAGACGGTCCGCTCCAGGCAGGAAGGCACCCGGTCGTCGAAGTAGACGCTGGCCGCTGCAGCGCCAAGCCCCCAGATCTCTGGGGGCTGCAGGGCACCTAGGAGCACCGGGTGGTCCTGGTCGTGCCAGCGTGGAACTCGGCGGCGGTGATCGCCGAACAGAAGCCGTTGGGTCATGGTGGGTGCCGGAATCGAATCGCCCGGCGCGCCGAGGAAGCGGGTGACTAGCTCGGCGGGGGGGAGCCGTACCTCTTGCATGGCCAGGGCAGTCTGATCCCCATCCATGACCACTAGCCCTGGAGTCAAAGTCTCCTCCGCGACCCGGCGGGCGATCAGGGTAAGGTCCACCGCCTCCTGGACGTTCGCCGCGAACAACACAAAGGCCCCGGAATCAGCCGTCAGATGATAGGTCTCATGGCCGCTGCCAGTGGCAATGGCATGGCCAGCCAGGGCACGGTTGGCGAGGTGGATCACCAGGGGCAGGCGGCGCCCAACCGCAAGTCGCAACAAATCTTGGGCCGCAGCCAGATCGGGGGCGGCAAGAAAGGCCGTGGCGCGGGTTCCCCCCGTGGCCAGGCCCAGCGCCCCTGCCAGTGCCCCGCGGGGACTTTCCGCACCTTGGGTGCCCAGGACATTCCCGAGCAGGTTGCGGCCGTGACGCAACTGCTCAGTGCGCCACACCACATCAGACGCATCCGCCGGAAAGGAAGCCCCGAGCGCTGCGAGCTCGGCGATGGCCGCTTCAGTGACGGCTACTGCGGTGTTGCCATCAAGGGCAGTCAGCTCACCGGCATAGGGACCCACCGCGCGGGTCGAGGCGCCGAGGAGGCGGCGCAGGAGTCGCAAGGCGCTGTTAGCGAAGCTAGGCATTGGAGAAGGCCTTTAAGTTTTCAGGTGTTAGGTCCCAAATGCTTACTTAATTATAAAGTCAGGTAAAGAAATGGGATCCCGGCTTTTACACCGGATCTAGAGGAGAGGTGGTTTCTCTAATTACCTTCCCAGCTCCACTGATCGTTATCAGTAGCAGGGAATGTTTGTTGGAATCTTGTCCGAAAACCATAACGGCAATAGTGAAGAGATCCCTTATACTCCATGGTCGCGAGCATATAAGAACCTGGCGAAAAACCTGTTCAGCCTTGAAACTATCGACGGTTGAAGTCGGCTCAACTGCTTCACATGCAAGACAACAAATCTCCTCGGCCTTGAATGATTCCAAGAGACGGCGATAACGCTCATCAACGTCCAGCCACCACTCAGATAAAGTTGGTTGGCGGCGAGTCTCCAAAATAGCGTTTATGATGGCTCTTTGTGTCGGAGGAACGGCAAAGGCGACGCATCGTCTGATAGGAAAGTGGGCCCCACTGACAATCAACTCCTGACCCCTGCTCGACGGTTATCGGCATCAGGAATGTTCTTTTCCTACCAAGGGGGGGGGTTGATCCGGTAATAGCCTTTGATTTCCTTGCACAGGTCCTTGGGTAGACACCCTCGTGTCACGAAGCCGTAGCCGATCGAAAGTCGGCCTCCTCCTTGAACTGCGCGCCTTCGAGCCACTGGATAGCCCCGGTGGGGCAGCGGTGTACAACTTGGGGTAGGGCCGGACCGCCGCCAGAGTAGTCGACCAGGGGTAGGTTGTCTTCCATTCGGATCAGCCCCGGTGCCGCATCGGCTGCACAGCGTCCACAGGCGTTACAAGCGACACTGCATAGGGCAAGGGCCAGATCGCCGGCTAGTGGCGATTTGCACTGGACACACAGATGTTGATTCAGGGGCGTCAGCTTGAAGAGATCTCGCGGACAGGCATCCACACAGTCACTGCAGGCGGTGCACTTGCTTGGGTTTACCACGGGCAGGCCATTGTCGTTCATTGCAATGGCATCGAAGGTGCAGGCGGTCTGGCAGTCCCCTACACCCAGACAGCCCCAAGAACAACCCTTGCCGCCGCCGGAGACGACAGCCGCGGCGCCACAGCCCCCGAAGCCCTGATACTCGGCGATCTGATAGGCTTGGCTTTTACCGCCGGCACAGTGGAGTCGGGCCACACGCTGCTCTTGCTGGCCCGGGTCTACATCCAGCAGTTCGGCAACGGCATTGATCGCCTCGGAATCCGCTACCGTACAGCGGCTTGGTGACTCCTTGCCCGCAACCAAGCTTACGGCAAAGGCGTGGCAACCGGGTTGTCCGCAGACGCCACAGTTGGAGCCGGGCAACAAATCCAAGGTAGTTTCAATCCGCTGGTCTTCCTGAACCTTCAGGAAACGGTAGGCCACCGCCAGGATAAGGGCAAAAAATAGACCCAGTCCGGCCATGATAGCCGGTGCAACCAGATAGCTGTTCATGTTGTATGTCAAACCCCGCCAGATTATAGCTGCAGCGTTTGATGGTATCGGCCAAGTGCTCAGCAAAGTCGAAGCGAGCAATGCGCCAGAGGAAGCCGCTCGCGGACTGTGCCGACTTACTGTTCCACGCACACTCAACGGGTGGGGCGATCAGTGGTGGTAAACAGGTCGCTGCGTTGGCCGTGGTTTGGCATCTGAGACAGGTACTTCACATCAATACGCACAAAGCCGTTGAAACTCCTCACCGGCGCCTTGGCGCCGAGTAGCAAAGCCTTGAGGTTAGAAACGCCATAGCGGCGCAGACAGCAGCCAAACCCGAGCGCGACACCTCGTCGTTGGTTTACCGCCAGCAGGTCATCCAGGGGCAGCAGGATGGGTCTCACACAACACCACCACCGCACCGAGGGTTGTATAGAGCCGTTACGGGCGGTGCGAGGCATCTTCCGTCCCCTCGCGTTGATGCCATTTCGCAACCGTGCGACTCCTGGTTGGTAACCGACTGAGGCTAGGCCTGTAATTTAAAACGAATTGCTGGCGTGGTTCATGCGTTCTGGGGGAGTTGGATATTCATGATGGGTGACGACATTACTTGGGGGAAATGGCAAGCTGGAGAGTAGTTCAAACACTTCAGATCTGCTTCCTGACTGCACTTCGCCTTTCCTCTCGCTCCTCCCCCAGCATGCAACTGCATAACCTCATCTCGCCTGTAACTGAAAGATAGCTTCTTCCCTACCATATAATCATACTGGACCTAACAGGTAGGGTAAAGTCTGCAAATGAACGCGAACTAAACGCAACCTCAAACGGCGGTACGCGAACTTGGTCACAGCAGCAAAACGACAGTTCTCGAACCAAGTATCGGCATCGAGTTCGTGGTGGGTTCAAGTCGGGGTTCTTCCTTATCCAGCCTACGCGGGCTAACCATTTGTTAGCCGTTTATATTTTTTAGTTTCAGGTGATTGATATTAATTTCATCACATGTTCACATGCTGAATGCGTTGACATAGATGATATGCCTCGTAGGTTAGGGGATGTAGTAAAGATGAGGTATTCGCTATCAATAAATTCAAGACCTCTCTTGCGTTTTCCAGTACCTCCTCATAAGTGTCTCCATGCGTATGTGCGTATGTGCGTATGGCCAGAATTCCAGGAGAGAGGCAGCAAAATACTGATCGTTGTCTGACCATTAGATCAGGATGTTATAACGCAAAAGACCCATTTCTTCAGTTGGGGATAACAGTTTCTCGAAGATTCGCGTGATTCGTAGTTCTCTTCTTTACTGCCGATAGAGCATGTTTAGGGGAATCGATTCTGCGCTCACAGTGCGGATAGTCCAAATGACACTCATTGAATAGATGACAGGTACGTTTACAGATGGATACCAGCATGAGCATGAGTGGGACCTCTATGAGAACCCCGACCACAGTAGCTAAGGCCGCTCCAGACGCTAAGCCGAACAGGATAACGGCAGTGGCTATCGCAACTTCGAAATGGTTGGAAGCCCCGATCAGCGCTGCCGGCGCGGCATCATGATAGGAGAGTTGCAACCACCGTACGAGTACAAAATAGCTGATGGCGAAGATAACGACCGTTTGTATAAAAAGCGGAATGGCAATCCATACAATCGTAAGCGGATTGCCTATAATGATCTCACCCTTGAATGAGAATAGCAGAACTAATGTCAACAGCAGCGCAGTGATGCTGATCGGGGTAAGCCGGTGTAGAAATGTCTCGTTAAGCCAAACAATCCCCTTGTATTTGGAGATCCACTTTCTCGATAAGTATCCTGCGACTAAGGGCAATGCTACATAAATCGAGACGGAGAACAGCATCGTTTGCCATGGGACAGGTATGGCGTTTACATTGAGTAATAACCCTCCAAATGGACCATAGAGGAAAAGCATCACCAATGAATTTATCGCGACCATGACCAGGGTCAAACCATCATTACCTTTCGCAAGATGGCTCCACATCAGGACCATTGCGGTACAGGGTGCAATTCCCAACAAAATCGCACCCGCGACGTAGCTCCTCCACAGCTCAACTTCCTCGCCGCTAGTAAGGGTTTCCGTGCCGGGTAGGAAATCCTTGAATAAATAACCTAAAAAAAAATAGGCGATCGCAAACATGGAAAAGGGTTTAATAGCCCAGTTTATAAACAAGGTGAGAAGGACCGGTTTGGGTGTCTTTGCCGATTTTACGACCTGTGCAAAATCGATCTTCACCATAATAGGGTATATCATAAAGAACAGACAGACCGCAATAGGCACGGAAACCTGATAAATCGAAAGATCATTGAGTGTTTCCGCAATGCCAGGAGCCGCTTTCCCCAGCAGGATACCAGCCGCGATGCAGAGCAATACCCAGACGGTCAGGTACCGTTCAAATGTCGATAATTTCTTTTCCTCCATCTAGATCACTCCCCTCTATTTATGTCATCTACTAATGATAAGATCTTGGTTTCTATCATATTTATTACCTGATTGAAATACTACTCATCCATGGCTCTCGGATCCGGAATGGCCAAGTCCTGTTGCTGTTTCGCGTTTACATAAGGGCATTCATCCCCACATCCCATTGTGATCGCATATTCATATTCAACATCGGGGATCTCATTTATAGATTTCGGTCGATGAGTATTCAAGTCATAGCTGACCTCCTGCATTGATCTTATTACCTTCTCATCTACCTTACCCGATGCTCGGGAGCCGGCACTATGGGTTTCTAGACTACCTTTACCATGCATCTTTGCAAATGCCTCAGCCATCTGGCTGCGGCATTAATTTTCCACGCAAACAAACAATACCGGTTTCATTCTCGGGATCTTCAGATATCCAGGCACAGATATTTGATCTCCAGATACTCCTCGATGCCATAGCGAGACCCTTCGCACCCCAGGTCTGGCTGCTTGACACCGCTGAAGGGATCAACTGCGGTGGAGATGATACTGCTGTTGCTGTTGACGCCGATCATACCGTATTCTAAAATCCCAGAGACTGCCATACGCCGGCCCAAGATCGCGGCTGTAGAAGTAGGCGGCAACCTGTATTCGGTCGTATTGGCCATGGCTACTGCGGTTTCCTCAGTATCGAGACGGAACAATGGTGCCACCAGGCCGAAGGTCTCTTCTTGTGAAACACAGCATGTCTTAGGTTACTTCGCCAGCACCGTGGGCTGGAAGAAAGGGGCTGTCCTAGCTAAGGACGTTTTTGTCTCGAATTCACCCATGTCTTTAATTGGTTAAGCAGTTCTCGGTGATCACCTCCATTGAACCGCCATTCGCACTCCTTTAGGAACAGGTGA
>Ga0056114_1000075_pt1 | contig 24441 bp, 21 predicted proteins | sample WorMetHERISLAND1_FD_77005 | JGI IMG/M metagenome (GOLD analysis project Ga0056114, IMG submission 77005) | Marine gutless worms symbiont microbial communities from Max Planck institute for Marine Microbiology, Germany - Olavius loisae HERON... ...
ATGCTCAAAGGCGGCCTGCTCATCGTGGAAATGCGGCTTTGAAAGAATAGACATCTGTGAACCTCTTTATCCGAGGTTCACTCTACATCATGGAGTTTGGTTTGTAAAATACATAATCGCCTTTATTTTCCCCCGCTTTTTCTTTAGAAGCGGCATGAGGGGTTTCCAACCTGGGATGACCAAATGCCAGCGGTGATTACATCACCCGATCTGCCGTCGCCGAGCAGGTCATTACGGAGATTGCGCCGATGGGTAGCCAGCCCGTGGACGGCGGGAGCATTGCTGGTGGCCATCCTTATGGCTGTGCCGATCGTCGCTGTCGTAATTCTCGCCATTGCCCCCAGCGACGACATTTGGCCGCACTTGGTTTCAACGGTCCTATGGAAATATATCAAGACGACGCTCCTTCTCATGCTTGGCGTCGGACTTGGCGTCTCGGCCATCGGAACCGGAACCGCTTGGCTGGTAACCATGTGCAGCTTTCCGGGCCGTCGTTTTTTCAATTGGGCTCTTCTGCTGCCGTTGGCCGTCCCCGCCTACGTTCTTGCCTTTGTCATCACGGACCAACTCGAATACGCAGGAACATTGCAAACGACCCTGCGACACGTGTTCGGATGGAGCAGCCGGCAGGATTATTGGTTCCCTGAGATCCGCTCGCTCGGCGGTGCCATCGTCGTCATGACTTTGGTACTCTACCCCTACGTCTATTTGCTGGCGCGGGCCGCATTTCTCGAGCAATCGATTTGTGTCCTCGACGTCAGCCGGACGCTGGGAAAAGGGCCCTGGCAGACCTTCTTTCGTGTCGCACTCCCCCTGGCGCGTCCGGCGATCGTCATCGGAATCACGCTCGCTTTAATGGAAACTCTAAATGACCTGGGCACCGTAGAGTTCTTTGCCGTCAAGACTTTCACGGCCGGCATTTACGATGTTTGGCTCAACATGAACAGCCGGTCCGGGGCTGCCCAGTTGGCGACCGTCATGTTGACCTTCGCCGTTACGTTGATCGCGGCCGAACGGATGGCGAGGCGTGGGCGGCGTTTTCACCATACATCGAGCAAATACAGCGCCCTTCCCAGCTATCCGTTATCGGGAATCCGCGCGGCCGGAGCCTTCGTTGCGTGCTTCCTTCCAATCGCCCTCGGATTCTTGGCCCCGGCCACCGTATTGACGGGATATGCTGTCCGTTACTACGAAGATACGTTGTCAGCCAATTACTTCGACTTCGTTGCCAATAGCTTTACGCTGTCGACATCGGCCGCTGTTGGTTCCGTGATCGTCGGTTTGTTCATGGCTTACACCGTAAGGTTGAGCAACAACCCTTTGCTTCGGGCGGCGACGCGATTTGCCAGTATCGGTTATGCGGTGCCCGGCGCGATCCTGGCGATCGGCATCATCATTCCGATGGGAGCATTCGATAACGCTGTCGACGTCTTTTTTAGAGATATATTTGGCGTCTCGACGGGGCTGCTTATTAGCGGCACCATCGCCGCCGTGATTTACGGCTATATGGCCCGTTTTCTGGCACTTTCATACGGAACCATGGAAGCCAGTCTGGCCAAGATTACACCCAATATGGACGGCGCCGCCCGAACTCTTGGCCACGGCCCTCTCTCGACCCTGAAACGGATTCACTTTCCCCTTATGCGAGGAAGTTTGCTTACGGCTGGGTTGCTCGTTTTCGTCGATTGCATGAAGGAACTGCCGCTAACAATCATTCTGAGGCCATTTAACTACGATACCCTCGCCACTTTCGTTTTTCAGTATGCGTCCGATGAACTGCTTGAAGAGTCGGCACTGGGCGCTTTGACGATCGTCGCCGCCGGAATAATCCCTGTGATTCTGCTGAGTTGGAACATCGTCCACTCGCGTCCCGGTTCGGGTTCAACGGCGATGGAACCTGGCCCGTGAGCGGACTTCACATCAGTAATTTGTCCCACGCCTTTGATGGCGTGGATGTCGTCAGTGGCGTTTCCGTATTTGTCGCACCCGGCGAACTCGTATGTCTTCTGGGGCCTTCCGGCTGCGGTAAGACCACCATGTTGCGCGTTGCGGCCGGCCTCGAGGAGGTTCAGCGCGGCCAAGTTCATATTGGTGAACGGCTGGTCGCGGATGGCGCATCTGGCGTGAACGTGCCGCCTGAAAAACGCGGGATCGGCTTGATGTTCCAGGATTACGCGCTTTTTCCCCACCTCTCCGTTTCAGAGAACATCATGTTCGGTGTCGCGGATCACGGGGCCCGATCCGAGTGGATGGCGCAGTCCCTGGAGCAGATGGACCTAGCGGCATACGGAGACAGTTTTCCCCACACCCTATCCGGCGGCCAACAGCAAAGGGTCGCTCTTCTCCGTGCGATGGCGCCGGGCCCGCGTGTCCTTCTTCTGGACGAGCCCTTTTCCGGGTTGGACGTGGCGCGTCGCGCACACGTTCGCGAACAAGCACTCGGGCTGCTCAAAAACACCGGCGTCGCAACATTAATGGTGACCCACGACCCGGACGAAGCGATGTTTATGGCGGACCGGATCGTCGTCATGAACGAAGGCCGCATGGTTCAAGACGGCGCCCCGATCGATATCTACTTCCATCCGAAGAACGACTTCGTTGCCGCCCTGTTCGGCCCGATCAACCGTATCCCAGGCCGTATCCGTAACGGCGAACTTGAAACACCGCTCGGTTCTTTTCCCGCCCCGGGGTTGGTTGACGGAGCCTTGGCGGAAGTCTTGGTCCGACCCGACGGGTTTCGGTTGGCAGAGTTGGGGTCCGCCCCCTCCGTGCATGCCGGCGACACCCCCTGCCAGCCTTCGCCGCCGGTCCCGGTGAGCGAGACGGAATTACCGGCAGCATCCACACACAACCATTTCGAAGTCGTCGATGCACGACCGCTCGGGCGGGCGAGTTTTGTCATCTTCAAGGTCGCGAGTTCCGTCGGCAACGAAGTCCTCGTGGAGGCGCGGGTGCCGGGTGTCTTCCTGCCAGAGCCGGGATCCCGGATATCAGTGGCAATCAACGCCAGAGAAGCTTTCGTCTTTGAAAGGGCTCCATGACTTATCGGAAGGCCCGGCAATTTTTGCTTCTCTTACCGAAAGGGCGGCAAATTTCGCGCCGCTTCTCACGTTGATATTCTGAAAAACACTTTTCTTTCAATCGATTAAAAATAACGCCGACTGGCATCGATTTTGCTTAATTACTGGTGAAATACGATCGGCACGCTTCAAGGCCGAAAACAGTCGGAGTTCACGAAATGGTCGGATACGGCTTTTTTCAACCAAGCACGCTGGGAATGCGCAGCCAGGCGCACGCCTTGAACACCATCGGCATCAATGTCGCCAACGTGAACACCGGCGGCTACAAGGCGACCGAAACGCGGTTCGAGACAGTGCTCAGCAAAACCATCGACCAACAAACCTCGGACATCGGCGGTGTCAAACCGAAGAACTACCAAATTATCGACAAGCAGGGGATCATTCAAAGCACTTCCCGCGACCTTGATCTTTCGATCGTTGGGAACGGTTTCTTCCAGGTGAGCCCGTCACTTACCAGCACGACCGAGATCTTCTATACGCGGGATGGCAGCTTCGAAATCGGCACGACCGAGGAAACGTCGAGTGTGACGGCGGATGACGGAAACACGATCACAATCAACAACGGGTATCTAACCGACAAGAACGGTTATTACGTTCTCGGTTGGTCCCCGGAATCCGATGGGACGTTTTCCAGTACCGCAACGCTTGCCCCAATGCGTATCGACGCCTTCGCATTTGTCGATCAGTCCACAGCGACATCGTCATCGGAACTTCGCCTCAATTTGCCATCGACGACCGAGATTGGCGATGACGCGTTACGCTATGCCATCGATGCCGTCGACAGCGCCGGCAACAAGCGGACCGTCAATCTCAATTTCCATGCCGGCGTGACGGAAAACACCTGGACCGTAATACCAGATGCCGACAATGTGACGGCACTGGCGATTTCAGGAAACGCGTTTTCCTATACGACCAATGCGACCACGCCGTCGCCCGGGACGCGAGCGGTATTTACGAAGAACGTTAGCGGCAACGACACCATCGCCATCGAAACCAACGCCGCGGCAGGCGCGTCAGCGGTCCCGGTCCGCGGTGCCTTTTTTGGTCTCAAGGTCGGCGACACGATCACCGTTGCCGATTCGTCTGATGGCGCGGCCAGCAATAACGATGGGACCTATACAATTGGCGCCATATCATCGGACTGGTCGCAGATCACATTGTCGGGTTCGCCACTGACCGGAAGCTTCACTGATGCCGTCGGCGACGGCTCGCCTGCCTCTTTCAGTTCGAGTCGCACTGTGCCAGATATCACTTTCGGTGCTAACGGTAATTTGACCGCCCCGACAACACCGTTAACCTTGACCGCGACATGGAGCGACGCGTCGACGTCGAGTTTCACCATCGATTTGGCCAATACGACCCAATTCGCCGGCGATTTCACGCCGTTCGCCTATTCCCACAATGGCTTGGCTTCCGCCAGCATGAGTCGAGTCCAATTCGACCAAACGGGTCACGTTATCGGGTCCTTTGAAGACGGAACCCAGCGGAAGATCTACAAGATTCCGTTGGCCATGTTCTCCAACCCCAATGGCCTCGAGATGAAAAACGGTATGGTTTTCGACGAAACCGCAGAGTCAGGAACGCCACGGACGGTCGCCGCCGACGAATCAGGAGTCGCCACTTTCAACGCGTTCGCAGTGGAGCTTTCCAACGTTGATCTGGCCAGCGAGTTCAGTCGGATGATCCTGGTTCAGAACGCCTATAATTCGAACGCCACCGTTTTCAGAACCGTCGATGAAATGACGATCACGGCGCATGACCTGAAGGCCTGACGGTTCCTCTCGTCTTGATTTCGGACGGCGGCTCTCAGCCGCCGTTTCCGTTTCCAATACCAAAAGGGAAAAAAATGCCGGGCTGCCGAAAAGGCCTCTCTCGCCACCAGATTCGGAATACAAAACACAAAAAAATCCTTTGTATTTCAATGAATTATAGATTTCTGAAGTTGGCATGATTTTCGCTACTCTAACTCGCGAATAATACGCCATTCGAAAGAGCGGAAGCGAGAGATGAAAAGAACGGGAAATAAGCAACGGGGCCGGCGCCCCTCTACGAAACGGAGTTTCTGCTGCCGCTTCGTCTTTACAGTCCTGACCTTCGCGGTGGCCTCCCTGGTGTTCACAAGCACCTCCCAGGCAGCGTCGCGCATCAAGGACATCGTCCAGTTCGAAGGGGTCCGCGAGAACCACCTTGTCGGATACGGATTGGTCGTCGGGCTCAACAATACGGGCGACACGCTGAAGACCGGCCACTTCACCAAACAAAGCCTGCAATCGATGCTAAACAGGCTCGGTGTGAAACCAACCGACGACGGTCTCGACTCGAAGAACGTCGCCGCGGTCATGGTTACCGCATCGCTTCCGCCGTTTTCGCGTAAAGGCGCGCGAATTGACGTTACGGTCAGTGCGCTTGGCGATTCACAGAGCCTGCTCGGCGGTACGCTTCTCGTCACTCCGCTCCTCGGCGCTGACGGTGAGGTCTACGCGGTGGCACAAGGGCAGTTGGCGGTCGGTGGCTTCCAGGCAACGGGCGATGCTGAAACAGTGACCAAGGGCGTCCCCACGAGCGGACGCATCGCCAATGGGGCGATCATCGAACGCGAATTGAATTTCGATCTCGGTAACATGACAAGCGTGACTTTGACGTTACGAAATCCGGATTTCACGACGGCACGAAGGGTCGCCCAAGCCATCAACGCCTTCCTCGGAACGTCAGCGGCGAGGCCCGCCGACTTGAGCACCATCGTCATGCAGGTACCGTCCAGTTACCGGGACAACGTCGTCAACCTGATGACGGATATCGAACAATTGCGGATCGAGCCCGATCAGCTCGCCCGCGTCGTCATCGATGAACAATCCGGTATCATCGTCATGGGCGAAAACGTCCGCATTTCGACCGTCGCCATCGCCCAAGGATCGCTGACGATCCGTATCACGGAGGCCGCACAGGTGTCGCAACCGGGTCCCTTCGCGGAAGTCGGCACGACGACAACGGTGGACCGTACGGACATTCAGGTGGATGAAGGCGAAGAACGCCGCCTCACCGTAACTGCAAACAGGCGTGTCCCTGCAGGAACTGGTCAATGGCCTGAACGCACTGGGGATCGGACCGAGGGACATGATCACGATCCTTCAGGCCGTCAAGGCATTGGGCGCACTGCAAGCCGAAATCGAGGTGATGTGATGACTCCAATCACCGATTCCTCCTTCGCCATGCAGGCGAACAACGCCCTCCAGGCCGGGCGAAACATTCCGGCCTTCGGTAAAGTCAAAACGATCGAGCAGGCGCGTAAGACGGCCGAGGAGTTCGAGGCCATGTTCATCGGACAAATGCTCCAACCCCTGTTCCAGAACATCAACGCGGAAAAGCCGTTCGGCGGCGGTTCCTCGGAGGCCATGTGCGCAGCATGCAAGTCGACGAATATGGAAAGGCCATCGCCAAAGCCGGCGGTATCGGCCTCGCCGACAACGTGTTCAGGGAAATCTTGAAGCAACAGGAGATTCAGTAGTCATGGATTCGAAAAATCGTGCCGACGACCTGATCGTCATCACAGACCGCCTGGCCGATCTTCTCGAGCGTGAGAACGACGCGCTGAAAAACCATCGCAACCGGGAAATCCATGAACTTCTCGATGAAAAGGTGACCCTAAGCCGCGTCTACGAAACGCGGATGCAGGCTTTTTCGGAACAGGAAGGCGAATTCGAAGGAATCGATGCGGACGTGCGCGAACGGCTCATGAAACTGGGTCGGAAAATCGACGGTCTCTTGGACGAAAATGCGCGTCTCTTGAAAGTCGCGATCGATGCCAACCGGCGCGTCGTCGACATGATTGCGGAAGCGGTTCGGGAGGCGGCGCCCAGTGCCGGGACTTATGGCGCGAAAGGTACGACCGGAACATCGGCGCACCGGGCCGAAGCGCAGGGCGTCGCAATCTCAATCGATCAGACGCTCTAAACGACGCCGCGAGTAGGATCGAGGAAGGTGAGGAAGGAACCGTAATATGGGCGACATAACCCAAGCACTACGTACGGCCCAAAGCGGTCTTCTGGTCAACCAGCAGGCCCTCAATACGGTCTCCAACAATATTTCGAACGTCAACACGCCGGGTTACTCGAAGAAAGTCATCACCTTCGAAAACGTCGCTGTTGCCGGTGTTCCAGCCGGTGTCAAGATTTCATCGGTTTCGCGCAAGATCGACGAAGGTTTGCTGAAAAGCCTGCGGATCGAATTCGGCGAATTGGCCACTTTGACCGAAAAAACCGAGTACTACGCGCGTATGCAGGAGCTTTTCGGATCGCCTGGCGACAACACGTCATTGTCGCACACCCTGGAAGAGCTCGGTGAGGCCGCAGAACTGCTGGCCGTCAGTCCGGACAAGGCTCTGGAAGCGGCGGAATTCGTTCGCCGCGCCGTCGACGTCACCAACCAACTTCAGAGTATGAGTGAGACGATCCAGGAACTGCGCCTGCAGGCAGACAACGCCATTAGCGACGAGATCTCGGAAATCAACACCATCACGGCCCAGATCGACCAGTTGAACGACGATATCATCTCGAACGGCACGGTCGGCCGTGACGTCACCGACCTCCAAGACCAGCGAGATCTTCAAATCGACAAGCTCGCAGCGATCGTCGATATCCGATACTTCTTCCGATCGGACGGCGATGCGGTGGTGTTTACGACTGCCGGGCGCACGCTGGTCGACACCGTGCCGCCGACTCTGTCCCATACGGCGGCTTCCTCGATCACACCGACGACGACCCACGCAGAGGGCGACATCACCGGCATATTCGTCGGCACTGCGGTCGCGTCCAACGACATAACCAACGAGGTCCGCGAGGGCAAGCTCAAGGCCTTGATCGATCTGCGTGACGAGCTTTTGCCGAACCTGCAATCGCAGATCGACGAATTCGCGGCCGAACTGCGCGATGCCGTCAACCTCGTGCACAATCGGGGCGCCCCGTTCCCCGGCTCGCAGACCATGAGCGGCGAGCGTATTTTCATCGCCTCGACGACCCAGACCATGACCCTCGATTCCACAAGCGGCGCCGACGACGTGACCATCACGCTGTTCGACTCGACCGGCGATCAACACAAGACGACGACCCTGGAAACGATCATGACGTCATCCATGTACGGGTCCGCCGTACAGGCGGCAAACGGTCCGTGGACGATCTCCGAGGTCGCCGCCACGGTCGAGGATTGGCTTCAGGAAAATGCCTCATCGAGCGCCACGGCATCGATCGATACATCCGGCAAACTCCAGATCAATCTCAACACCACGACCTACAATCTCGCCTTCCGAGACGAAACGGCGACGGCCAACGGTAGCACCGCCGAGGATGCTTCCATCGGGTTCGACTCCAACGGCGATGGCAACATCGACGAGACGATCAGTGGATTTTCGAATTTCTTCGGATTGAACGACTTCTTCGTCGATACCGTGGCCGACAATGTTCATGAGTCCAACGTGCTCGCCAGTTCCTTCGAGACTACGGCGGCAACGCTGACCTTCCGCGACAGTACCGGCTCGCTGGGTTCGCTCCCCGTGACGACGGGCACCAGCCTTACCGATCTCGCCACCAACATCGCCACCAACATCACCAACGTGACGGCTTCGGTGATCCCGGATGGATCGGGTGTCCGACTTCGGATTTCCCACGACAACGGATCGAGCATGACGGTCACCCAAGCGGCGTCTGAAACCCTGCTGACGACCATGGGCGTGCATCGCGCCGATGTCGGCATTTCCCAGGTCTTAACCGTAAGGTCCGATATCCAGAGCACGCCGGCATTGATTTCGACGGGCCGTCCCCAATGGGACTCAAACCGGGGCACCAGTGGCGAATACTTCATGAGCACGGGTGACGATACCATCGCCCAGCAGATGACCTCGGTCTTCACGACCGAAAACGCCTTCGACCAGGCCGGCGGGCTTGCCTCCGTTTCGCTCAAGTTCTCGAACTATGCCGCCGAGGTGCTTGCCAACAATGCAAGCCTCGCCGACGTCAATGATCGGACCATCGAAAGCCAGAGGGCGCTGACGGAATCGCTTCAGTTCAAGTCGGATTCCAATCGGGGCGTGAACCTTGACGAAGAGATGGCTGACCTGATTGTATTCGAACAGTCCTTTGCAGCCGCGGCGCGGGTTATTTCGGTAATCCAGAACATGATTCAGGCGCTTGAGCGGGCCGTATCCTAGGAGACGGTAAAATGACTCGCATCTCAACGCTCGCAGCTAACACGCTGCTTCTCAATCAGACCCTGCGCACCCAGCAGCGTGTGCTGGACGGCCAGGTCGCCGTTTCAAGCGAGAAGAAGTCCCAGGATTACCAGGGCATTGCGACGGAATCGCGGCGTCTGGTCAATATCGAGAATACCCGCGCACTCCTCAACCGCTACGTCCAAACCAACGAACAGGAAGACGTGCGCCTCCAGGTGGAAGAAACGGTTGTCGAAAGCATCCGTACGACCCTTGGCGATTTCCGCGATAGTCTGGCCTCGTTCAAGACATTTGAAACCAAGGATTCGGAACGGGTCGAGGACATTCAAAACGAAGCTTACCGCGCTCTCGTCGCCTTACAGGACTATCTCAATACGGAAGTCGACGGGCGCTACCTGTTCTCCGGATCCAGAGTGACGACGAAACCGGTCGAACTCAGCCTGAGCACGGTCGCTGCCTTCCAGACAAAATACGATGGTTCGCGCACCACTTACCCGACGACCCGCGATGCTCACCTCGAGGACTTCACGATCAGTTCCGACACCAACAACGAAGACAAGAAGTTCATTACGGAGACCAATTTTCTGGAGTTTCGCCAGGACAGCGACGGCAACACGGCGACCTCGGGCTCGAGCACGATCGCCGCATCATCGGCCCTGTTCTCCAACGTTTCGGCGGGGACGTTGATCACGGTCGCAAGCACCACCAACAACAATGGGTCCTACACCGTCGACAGCGTGTCGTCGGACGGGCGAACGATCACCATCAAGACCGAAATGTTCACCGACGAAGCCAACGTTGGCGGTGCCACGATCACCTACCCTGACCCCAACGATCCGACCAAGGACCTGACGATCGAGGCCGCGGCCTATGGCCAGCTTTCGTTCACGCGGTCCAGCGACACGATGACGGCAACGACAGCGAGCTCATTGTCAGCGCTGGCCGTCAACACCCAGTTCACGATCTCGGGCTCGAGCCAGAACAACGGCACCTATACGGTCAGTAGCAATAACGGAACGAACGTGGTCATCGACGCCGTCAAACTGACGGACGAAGGGACGACGTCGGCCAACTCCAGCGGCAATACGTTTTTCGATTATTACACTGATACGGATATCGAGTTCACCGCGGCTACAAGCACCATCGAGGTAAGGCAATCGGGAACGACCACGGCCGTACCCGACATCTTCAACGGACTCGTCGTGGGCAACACGTTTACAGTGGCTGGTACAGGCACCGCAAACGATACTACCTTCACCATCGCCTCGATCGCTTCCGACGGCTCGTCGGTCACTGTTTCCGAAGCCGTCACCAATCACACCGATACGGACGGCGCGACGATCACGGGCGCGGCCAGCGTTCCCTTTTCCTATACGTCGGGAACAGAGATTTTCTTCGACGATGTCGGTGCTGCCGGAACGGACACGATACAGCTTCGGAACGACGCGGGTACGGCACTGGCAGACGCCTTTGACGACCTCGTGGTCGGTCAGACTATCACCGTGTCCGGTGCCACTCCCGGCCCGACCTTTACGATTACCGCGATTTCGGCCGACGGCTCGACCCTGACCGTGGCCGAGGACATCACCGCGGATGTTCTCGATGAAGACGGCGCCCGCATCCAGGTGTTTTCGGTCAGCGGCTCCATAAGTGCTTCGTCCTACTACGACGGCGACGAGGTCGACACCAAACACCGCGTCTCGTCGAACCGCTCCCTGACCAAGGAACTCAACGCCATCGACCCGGCGTTCGAAAAGGCGATCCGCGCCATGAGCATCATCCTGCAGGGCGAATTCGGGACCGAAGGCGGCCTGGACCGAAACATCAACCGCGTCGACCAAGCGCTCTATCTGCTCGACAGCGCCCAGGAACGCACGGCGAGCAAGACTCCGCCGTCTGGGCTCGGCACCGAACTCGACAGCAATATCCAGGAAATCCAAATCGACCTCGGGTTCGACCGGGTCTTGCTCAGCAACACCAACGACGTCCACAAGAGCCTTATCGGTTTTTACGAATCCAATATTTCCAACTTGGAAAACCAGGACCCCCTGGAGGCCATAACCAAGTTGCTCGACGACCAAAGGGTCCTCGAGGCGTCGTTCCAGACGTTCGCGCGTATCCGCGAACTCAGTCTGACGAATTTCATCTAGGCCAAGAATTGCCGAATTGACACCAACCAAGGAGAAAGTCGATGATGCATCAAGAACAGATGTCCACGCCAAACGGAAACCCTGCCATGCCCGAACCCGGCAACCCGACTTTCACCGAAGCTTGGGCTCTGGTTGAAGCGGCGAAAAGACTGGCTGCGCCACTGGAAGCCGGCCCGCTCGAGGACGAGGCAAACCGGAAGACCTTGAACGACGCCCTGCAGCTCAATTGGCGGCTGTGGACGATCTTTCAGTCCGAGTTGAACCTTCGCGAGAACCCGGACATGCCGGAGAAGATGCGCGAAGATATTCTTCAACTGTGCGATTTCGTCGATAAACAGACCGCCGACGCCTTGAAGGCGCCGACCCCGGAACTCGTTGCCGGCCTTATCGACATCAACTGCAACCTCGCCAACGGTCTGTTACTCTCGGAAGACGAGATGTCTTGACCGGTTGCCGTCTGCGGCGGCCGGCATGTTCCAATCAGATAACCAAACCTCGAACCGGCCGGTGAATCCAATCCGGCTGTGTCTGGGACGCGATCTAACCGACGTCAAGGCGCGATCGCTTCTGCCGTCCGTAGAGTTTCGCATATCTATTTGAGATCGGGCCCGTAAAATGAAAATCACGCATTACAGCAACGCCTTTCACCTGGCAACCGTCGGCGACACCAAACTCATGTGCGACCCCTGGGTCGGAATACAAGACAACAATGCATGGATCACCTATCCCCTGCATAAGGACAATCCGGGAATTCTCAACAATATCGGCCCCGACGCCATCTATATCAGTCACCTGCATTGTGACCATTTCGACCGCAAGACCCTCCTCGAAATCGATGACAAGGATATCCGCTTCATCATCAAGGATTTCCCCGATCATCGTCTCGCGGGGCAAATTAGGGAACTCGGCTTTAGCAATATCGACGAGTGCGAACCCTGGCGGGAAATCGAGATTTCACCCGACATGACGGTCACCGTCGTACCCCAGGACTCGAACAACATTTCCGAACACGAAAGCGATATCGTCTACGACCTCGACACCTCGTTGATCGTCCGCGACCTGAACACGAATTGCGTTTTCTATAACAACGTGGACAACCCGTTGACGGTCAAGGGGTTCGGCGATATCCGCGATTACGTGATGGAAAAATTCGACACCGACGTCGACATTTGCTGCATACCGATCGGCGCGGGAAGCGAATTTCCGCAGTGTTTCCTGAACATCGACCGCGCTGAGGAAGGGCGGAAACTCATCGACGACGCGCTAGAGAACTTTAAACACCGAATTGAGGCCCTGAAGCCGAAGGCGTGGTTTTTCGCCGGCGGTTCGTACATCGTTTACGGCAAGTATCATATGCTGACCCATCTCATCGCCCAGCCTTCGTCGGACGAACAGAAGAAATACGTCCAGGACAATCTGGACGTCCAGTATCTCGACGCCAATGGCGGTGAAACGCTTACCCACGACGGTGAAAAGTGGGTCAAATCGAGCGAATCCGTCGTAAAACGGTGCGGTACGGTTAACGAAGCGCTCGCCGAATTCGAGGACATCAACTACGACTATTGGGACACGGCTTTCACGCCTGACGAGATCGACCGCCTGTACGGATCGGCCTGCGAAAACTACTTCCGGATTCTCGACAAAAGGTCCGTCGACATGAAGTGGCGGTATAAGTTCCACCTCTATGACGACTTGCGCCTGACAAAGGATGGGCACATCTCCGCGGATAGCCAGATCGCCAAGACCTACGAGCTGACGCCACCCGTAGAAGGTGAAATCGTCCAGGACCTGACCCTGCACATGGACGACAGGTTGTTTGGGCGTCTTTTGACCGGCCAACACAACTGGAACCAAAGCCTCTCCGGCACCTATATCATGTTCGAACGAACCCCGAACCAGTTCTTCCCCGACGTCACCGGCGCCTTGAACTTCCTGAGGGCCTGACCCGGCCGAGGTCGAACAGGCGGCTCGATACTAAAGGTTGGAAATCCAGGGCTTTTTTTCGGTTTGCGGTTGGCGAAAGAGGCGGTTAGGCGTAGAATTCCGAGAGCACGTTAGAATGGCGTGTGTGACAGAATCTGGAAAGGAGAATCGGCTCCATGTCTGTCTCGAACCCAAGCGCAGAAAGCCTCGATGACCGTTCGATCCTCATAACCGGTGGAACCGGGTCCTTCGGACAAACCTTCGTAAAAACCGTCCTCGATCGCTTCAAACCCCGCCGCCTCGTCGTCTATTCCCGAGACGAACTCAAACAATCCCAGATGCAAGAACGGTTCAGCCCCGATCAGCATCGTTGTCTGCGGTACTTTATCGGCGATATCCGTGACCTCGATCGTTTGAAGCTGGCCCTACACGGGATCGATACGGTGATTCACGCGGCTGCACTGAAACAGGTCCCAGCCGCGGAATACAACCCGACTGAATGCATCCACACCAACATCAGAGGTGCTGAAAACCTGATGATGGCGAGTATCGCGAGTGGCGTTAAGCGAACCTTGGCATTGTCGACGGATAAGGCTGCCAATCCGATCAACCTGTACGGTGCCAGCAAACTTGCTTCCGACAAGATTTTTGTCGCCGGCAACAAGCTGGGCGGTCGAGAGGGTACAACCTTCGCCTGTGTCCGTTACGGTAACGTCGTCGGTTCTCGAGGCAGTGTCGTTCCCTTGTTCCAGCGGCTAATTTCCGAGGGCGCCAACGAACTTCCGATCACCGACCCAAGGATGACCCGGTTCTGGATAACGCTGCAGCAGGGCGTCGACTTCGTTCTGTCATGCCTCAGCGTCATGCGGGGCGGCGAGATATTCGTTCCCAAAATCCCAAGCATGCGGACCACCGATCTTGCCAACGCGCTCGCTCCCGAGCTTCCGCATCGAACCATCGGGATTCGGCCGGGGGAAAAACTGCACGAAGTCATGATTACCGAGGACGATGCTCGCATGACGGTAGAAATGGCGGATCGATATGTCATTGAACCCTATTTCTTCGACCCGACACAGGTCGGCGTCCGCGACGGAGCAAAATCTGTTCCCTGCGACTTCCGTTATTCCAGCGACAGCAACCCCGAATGGCTCGATGAACCGCGAATGATGGACATGATCGCCCAATCGGCAAAGGACGCGGGTGTCTAGGGTGGCGGAAGACAAGCGGTTCCTTCCCTATGGGCGCCACTTAATCGAAGACGACGACATCGATGCCGTCGTCGAGGTCTTGAAAAGCGACTACCTAACGACAGGGCCGGCGGTTGCGGCATTTGAAAGGCGACTGGCCGAGACAACCGGCGCCGAACACGCGATCGCCGTCAATAGCGGAACCGCAGCCCTTCACCTGGCAGCGATGGCTCTCGGCCTCGACGAAGGCGATCGGATCATCGTACCCGCAATCACCTTCCTGGCGACGGCCAATGCAGCCCGGTACGTGGGCGCCGAAGTGACCTTCGCCGACGTCGATCCCAATACCGGTCTGATGACCGCTGAGACATTAGCCGATGCGCTTGACCGAGGTGGAGACGGGGTCAAGGCCGTTTTCCCCGTGCACCTCAACGGACAAGTCGCTGACATGGACTCATTGACAGAGGTCGAGGGAACACAGGACCTGGCATTCGTCGAGGACGCTTGTCACGCACTTGGCGGTTTTCAATGTCTGCACAATGGCAACGAGGCGCCAGTCGGATCTTGCGCCAAGAGCGATATGGCGACGTTTTCGTTTCACCCGGTCAAAACCGTCGCGATGGGTGAAGGGGGAGCCGTAACAACCAACAATTCCCACCTTGCGGTACAGATCGAAAGACTGCGCAATCACGGCATGACCCGTACGCCTCGAGAATTCACCGCGGACTCCCAAGCCTTTGATGTCACCGGTGAACCGAATCCCTGGTATTACGAGATGCACGAACCGGGATTCAACTACCGGTCCAGCGCCCTTCACTGCGCCCTCGGATCTAGCCAACTCGCTAAACTCCCGCAATTCGTCGAGCATCGAAGGCGATTGGTCGACTGGTATCACTATTGCCTCAGTGGGCTTGGCTTACCCGTCAAACCGCTTTCCGTGGTCGATCACGGTGTTCCCGCCTGGCACCTCGCAGTCGTTCTTGTTGACTTCGAACGAAGCGGAAAAAATCGAGCACAGGTTATGGAGGAGCTTCGCGCGATCGGCATCGGTAGCCAAGTTCACTACCTTCCGGTCAACCGCCAACCCTATTATCGCGACCGATACGGGGAAATCTCCTTGCCGGGTGCCGATAGATATTACGAACGCGCACTGTCCTTACCGCTTTTTCAAGGCATGACGGAAAGCGACGTCGAACGCGTAGTTAATGGATTGAAACAGGTCTTAGGTGGATGACCCTGGTGGCCCATGGAATCCTATTGCGGACTATCTTGGTTGTTTGGAAAAAGATGTGGCGTTCGTCACAGCTTGTTAAGTATTGACGAAATAAAATCCGTGAATCTTGGTGGAATATGGTCGCGGATCTTGATCGTTTCTGGGGCATAACGTTGCGAAAAAAAACTGAATCTGCAAAAATGTCGACGGTAGCCTTACGACGGGATGTCGTCTTGCCGATACCGTCAATCCGCTAGGTTTCCAGGCCGATGAAGACCTTGGAGGACCCGATTGGTAACTAAGCAACGCATTCAGCAATACGAGCAAAAGCTCGTCCCGAGCCCCGGCAATCCCCGTTACAACGAAGCTTGGGCCCTGATCGAAGCGGCCCGCCGCATCGCCTCGGTGATCCAATATGGAAATCTCGATGAGCGTGAGGACAAAGACAAACTCCGCGCGGCGCTTCGCCTGAACCTCCGTGTTTGGACCATCTTTCAGTCAGAACAGCTCGTCGGTGAAAATCCGTTGCCGATGAACATCCGCCAGAACATTCTGACGCTTTGCAAATTCATCGACGCCCATACCATGCGGGCGATTCAGAAACCGACCGCGGAAAAAGCTGCCGTTCTGATCGACATCAACCAGAACATCGCGGCAGGCCTGCTCGGCAATCCTGACGATGATACGCAGTTGGCGGAACCCGAGGATTCGCAGTTCACCGATGCCTTGAGAGACGACGACGCGGCCCCGCCCGAGGCACCGTCTCCCCTAAAAATAGACGCGTGACCGGGTTCACAAGGCTGGCTCAAAGGCTCAAAATCCGTTCCAGGCCCTTACCATGAACGCGTTGGCTGACGCCCTCACCGATCTCTTCGGACGCCTCGGCGTCAAACATGGCGAGATTTTGCTCGTGCATTCGGGAACCGGCCCGCTCGGCAACCTCATCGGCGACGATAGCGTACCACCGAGTGAAGCGGTCAAGGCCTTGCACGAAGCCTTGACCCGGACCTTGGGCCCGGAAGGCACAATCGTTGCGCCATCTTTCTTTTACGACTACGCCCGCAAAGGCAAACCGTTCATCCTCGAGCGCTCCCGCCCCGACACGTCACTTGGTTTCTATCCGCTGCACATGTTCGGACTCGAAGGCTGCAAGCGCAGTCTCAATCCGATTGGCAGCTTACAAGCCATGGGTCGACAAGCGGAGATAGTCTGCGCCCACACTTCCGCCTACGGCTTCGGCCTAGCCTCGCCATGGGCGCGACTCGTCGACCTCGACGCCCGCTGTCTGATCATTGGCACGCCATTCATCATGACCTTCATCCATCATGTCGAGGCGTTGGTCGGCACACCGCAGATCTACAATAAGATCCATCGCATCCCGGTCATCGTCGCCGGCAAGGAGATCGACCTCCCCGTGATCACGGCAATCCGATACCTCAAATACGGTATCTCCTACACCATGGAAACCGTCGAACGCGACCTGATCGAGCGGGGCGTAATCAAGACTGTCACCGAGAGTGGTGTCAACGCCCAACTTGTAAGCTTGCGTGACGTTCAGGACATGATCTTCGAGAAACTGCTCGCTGATCCCTACTACATGCTGGAACGCGCGCCGGAATTTGTGCCTGGTGAACCGCCGGACGACGGAGCCCAGAGAGACAGGGAATAGGGGTGAGGGTCAGGCGGCTTCCGCCAGCCCAGCCTTCACGCGACTAGCGATCTTTTTGGCCGTGAGCCCATAGTGATCGAGGATATCCGTATATTCGCCAGACTTTTCGTAACTGTCGGTGATGCCGATGAGATGATGCGGCGGCGCATTCGGTATCGGCGCCTTGGATTCGGCGACGGCACTGCCGAGGCCGCCCATGACGGTATGTTCCTCGACCGTCACCAGCATTTTCGTCGATGCACAGAGTTCGGCAATCGCGGCCCTATCGACCGGTTTGATCGTATGCATGTTGACGACTGAGGCCTCGATACCGTCACCCGCCAGGATTTCAGCCGCATCCAGGGCGGCGCGGACCATGGTTCCGGCGGCGATAATACCGACGTCGGAACCCTGACGTAGCGTGATCGCCTTGCCGATCTCGAAGTCGTAGTCGTCCACATAGACCGGCTTGCTGTTGGCGCCGCCGGTAAGACGGATATAGATGGATTGATCATAATCGAGAGCCGCCGCGGCCGCTTTCGCGGTCTCGCCGCAATCGGCCGGTGATACCACCGTCATGTTGGGAATGGCTCTCATCACCGCCAGATCCTCGATGCAGCAATGGGTATAACCGAGCGTTCCCAGGACGACGCCACTGGCCAGTCCGACCAGGCAGACCTTGTGCTTCATGTAGCCGAGATTGACCTTGATCTGTTCGCAGCACCGCATGGTCTGAAAAGGCGCGAAAGTCGCGGTCACCACGTTGAAGCCTTCGCTCGCCAACCCGGCAGCGATGCCCATGCCGTTCTGTTCGGCAATGCCGATATCGAGAAACTTGTCCGGAAAGGTCTTGCGGAACCGGTCGAGACCGGCGGACGTCGAGGTGTCCGCGGTGAGAACCATCAGGTCCTCGACGTCCTTGGCGAGTTCCAACATGGCCATGCCGAATGTCGCCCGCGGTCCGATGCGCGAGTACATGACCGCCTTTTTCTTGTCGATGATCATGACGCACCTCCTTCGCCGCCAAGTTCCTCGAGGGCCGTCTCATATTGGGACTTGGTCAACACGGCGTGGTGCCAGTCATTGTTGTCTTCGGAAAAGGTAAAGCCCTTGCCCTTGACCGTATGGGCAATCACCGCGAGCGGTTGGTCGTTCGGCCTTTCCCCAATCAAGGCGTCGTAAAGCGCTCCCACGTCGTGGCCGTCGACTTCCCGGACATGCCAACCGAAACTGGCGAATTTCTGCGCCGCGTCACCCAACGGCATGATGTCCTCGTTGGAACCCGTTTGCTGTTGGCGATTGCGGTCGAGAATGGCGACGAGGTTTCCAAGTTTGAAGTGCGCTGCAGACATGGCCGCTTCCCAAACCGAACCCTCGTTGCACTCGCCGTCGCCCAATACCACGTAGGCCTTGAACGGCTTTTCCTTCTTGCGTGCCGCGATGGCGACGCCAATGCCGAGCGACAGCCCCATACCGAGGCTGCCGTTGGAAAACTCAATTCCTTTTTCCCGGTTGATCACGGGGTGCCCAAGCAGAAAACTCTCTGACTTTTCGAAGGTCAAAAGCTCGTCCCGCGATATCAATCCGAGATCGGAAAGCGCAGTGTAGTAGCCAAGAACGCCGTGACCCTTGCTGAGGATGAACCGGTCTCGGTCCTCCCAAAGCGGATTCTTGGGGTCATAACTCATCACTTCGCCGTAAAGCGTCGCCGTGATCTCGACGAGCGACAGCCCGCCGCCGAAATGGGAACTGGCGGCACCGGCTTCGAGGGCCATGTCGAGGATATTGCGGCGCATGCGAAGCGCCATGGCATCGATATCGGAAACAATCTGATCGCGGTTTTTCATGTCACATTCCACCATCGACCGACAACACTTGGCCGGTCATGTAAGAGGATAGGTCGGAAGCCAGAAACAGGACGGCGCCGGCGATTTCCTCAGGCTTGGCAACCCGCTTCAAGGAAAGCCGGGCAACGGTGTTCTCCAGCGCGTCCTCGGGCGTACTGCCAACCATCATGTCGGTCTCGGTCAGGCCCGGCGCGATGGCGTTGACGCGCACACCGGCCGGCCCCAGTTCGCGGGCCATAACCTTGGACGCAGTGATTATGGCGGCCTTCGCCGAAGCGTAGCCGGTCCGCCCTTCGTTACCCTCAATGGCCGCACTCGACGAGAAATTGACGATCGACCCTTGGCGCTTGCGGATCATTTGACGGGCGATCAGCTGAGTAAAGGCCATTTGCGAGAAATAGTTGATTTCGAACATCTCCCGCATGGTGTCGGGCTTAGTCATCAGGAACAACGAAACGTCGATGATCCCGGCATTGTTGACCAAAACATCTATCGGCTCTTTTTCTGCGATGATCTGTTTCGCCCCGGCGGTGACTTGATCGGCATCCGCCAGATCAAAATGGACTTCCTTGATCCAAACGCCATGGTCGCTAGCCAGTTGGGCCGCGAACTCGGAAAACTCCGCATCGGCGCCGCGGGTACAAGCCCAAACGTTTGCACCGTTCTCGGCGAACAGGGTCAGAATGGCCTTGCCGATCCCCCGGTTGCAACCGGTAACGATGGTATTTTTTTCTTTTAACAACATGGAACCATCTCGTTCTGTTTCCACACCTTCACGTCCATCAACCGGACTCAGGATCCTCCCGGTGAAACCTTGAACTCGTTCAGTAGGTCGGGCATCACGATGTTGAACTCAGCTTCGCAGGCTTTTTCACCGTTGACCGTGCCGAGCCCCCAACACTTTCCGATGCCGCGCCGCCAGCTCAGCATCTTCGTCTCCATGTCGTAGCGGTCGCCAGGCACGACCTTCCGCTTAAGCGCGATCTTGGTGACCGTCGTGAGATACAGAACCTTGCCCTTGTTGCCGGGCAGAGTCACCGTCGCCAGTGCCGCCATCTGCACCAGCGCCTCGGTTTGCAGCAGTCCGGGCATATTCGGGTCGCCGGGAAAGTGGCATTCAAAAAACCAGGTGTCGGGCGGAAGGTCCTTATAGCCACGCGCACTGACGCCGGGCACGACTTCCTCGGCGACATCGATCATCAGATAGGGGGGGCGGTTCCGCTGGTACTCAATGAGGTCTTCGAGACCGAGCCGTAAGCTCTCCATTTTCTCCACCTATTTATCGCCGCCTTTCTCGCGGCTATTGAACCTTAACCAGCCGGGACAGGCTTTGCAAAACGTTGATCCCATCCCAATTGACGTCGATATCCAGGGCACTGCCGACGGGCACGATGCGGTCGATACCCGTGAGTCTGTTGGCGACGACGAACTCGGTAAGCTTGGATTTATCCACACCGAAATAGGTCAGGGTCTGGTACTTGTTGTTCACGATCGGTGCCAGCTCACCGAGGTCGGCGGCAGCGTATTCGAAAAAGGTGCCGAAATGACCGCGATGAGAATCGATATCGGCCGGCAGCCTCGAAAGTCCGATCCGATAGACGGCGTTGCCCAGGCGCTTGACGCTGGCGAGCGTATCCATGGTGACGATCGCGGACAGCAGTTCCGTATACTTGCTGACGGCGTGCACCGGGGGCAGATCGTACTTGTGCTCGACCGTTCCCTGGAGGGCCTTCCAGAACCGCTCCGCGCCCTCGCCCATACCGCCCAGCCAGATGACAAGATGCGGCGAGGAACAGGCGTTTTGATCCATTAGGTAGCTGTCGTTGAAGAAGCCGGCGGTAAGTTGGGACAGCGCCTGTTCATCCAATTCGCGGACGGCATCTTCGGTCATGACGCAAAACGAATAGCGGTCGGCAAAGGCGATCTCGGCGGCGCGGACCGGAACCGGGCTTCGGCGGATTTCCGCAATCGTGTCGTCGCCGCCCCAAATAATCCGCGCGTCGCAGTCTTTCGAAAACTCGTTCGTCAAGGTGCTGTCATGGGGGTAGCGGACGAAAGTACTCAAGGGTCGGAGCGCCGCGTATTTCTCCTCGGACAACAGTTCGTCGAGAACGGAAAAGATGATGGATTCCTGCGCCGATTCCCTTGATGGCAGTCTGACGACGTTGGCGTTGCCGGCGAGAAGGCCAAAGACGTAGGAATAGAAAAAATTGACCGGCACGTTGGATGGCGCCACGTGAAACACCTGTCCAAGACCGAGGCGAGTCTCACCGTTTTCGAATTGCTCTTTCAGTTGCCGGATATGGGCGCGCCGGCACCAGAACGACAAAGCGGCAAGATCGTTGTGCGCCATCGCGTCTTTGGCGGAACGAAGGCGCGTTGAAAACTCGGCGAGAAACTCGCAGACGATGTCGTCGAACGGTTCGCGCGGCCGCACATCGGATTCGAGGGAACCGAGCAGATAGGTGACGGTTGGTTCATCCAATGGTGTCACTGCAGCCTCTGATTTCCGCTTGTTCGGCCCGGCCGTGAACGAGGAAGTACTTGCCCTTACGACCGCATGCGCAATCGTCCTCGCCGACGATCTCGCCGATGTCCTCCGAGAGGAGATTGTGGCCGGGATAACTCTCGGGTAGCAGGGACAACAGCTGGATCAACCCGGTAACGTTGTTGGGGCAAGCCCGAAAGTCGGGATCACGGATGATCACGTCGGAGAAATTGGAGCAATGCAAGTACCCTTCCTCGCACTCGAGGAAGATCGAACCGGTCTGTTCGACCATACCGTAGTAATTGTGCACCCTCGGAATCCCGGTGATATCGAGCAACCGCTGCTTGAAGGTGACATTGTCGACTGCGATGTCCTGGAGCTTCTTCCACCCGCCGCCGTGGATGAGGATGCCTTGATCAAGGCTCAATACGAGACCGCGATCCGCCAATGCTTCTACAAAGTGTTTGTAAACGATGGACGTAAATCCGAAGACCAGAACCGGCCCGTCGCCATGCTTTTCGACGAAGGCTTCGAGCGCATCCATGTCGAGTCGCAGGTCGTCATCGAGGGCGAAGGTCTGTCCCTTGGCGAAGATCGAAAAACCGCGGATGGCGGCCGCCCGGGCCGAGAACCGTGTGCGGTCCTTGACCGTCGCCGGACAATCGATGACCAGCATCGGAAGGCGTGAAGATCCGATGAACTCCGAGACGATCTTGGCAAGGACCTTGGTCTGCATGGTCGCCGCAGTCCGGTCGAGGAAGATCTTGGAGACGTTGCCGCCGGACGTACCCGACGATGTGAGTGTCTTGAACACTTCGGATTCGGGGATACTCCGCAGTTCGAAGTCTTTGAATAGGCGGACCGGAAGAAAAAAGCCGCTCTCGAGCCCCTCCGTCATGCTGACATCCCCGCCCAGAGCATCGAGCATTTTGCGGTATTCCCCGCAATGGCGTATGTGGTGGTCGGTCAGTTCAGCGAACCGCTCCCGGAAAAGAGTGGTCTTTTCGGTCTTTGCCAGCGAGAAGGCCGGTTCGTCCAGATAGTGCTGAATGCCGGTCTTCATGTCACCCGAACTTTCCTTCGTTGAGAACGGAGTAAAGCACCTTACCTGAATCGTTGCGGGGAATTTCGTCGATCCGGACGACCCTGAAACCGTGGGAACTGATCGTCGTCAGTTCACTCACGGCCTTTTTCAGTTCGCCGACGTCGCATCCGTTGGCGGCGAATATCTTGAGGTCATCGTCCTCACCGCCACAGGTACACTCGAAACCGGCTTCATTGATGACCCGCTCCACATCGTCCAGGTTGATGCGGTGGCCGAACACCTTGAGAAACCGTTTGCGCCGCCCGACGATGGTATAGAAGCCGTCCGCATCCCGCTGTGCGATATCGCCCGTATCGAGGACGCCTGCGTTTTCATCGCCCTTGGCGAGATCGCGCCAGCCCTCCGCGTAACCCATCATGACGTTGGGGCCGCGGTACATCAGGTAGCCCTCGCGGTCGGATCCTGTGATCGTTTCACCGTTATCATCGACCAACCAAAACTCGCCACCGGGTATGGCCTTGCCGACGCTGCCGGCCTTTTGGCGGGCCAACGCCGCCGGCAGAACGGACATGCGCGCCGTTGCCTCGGTCTGCCCATACATGACGAAAAAGTCTATTCCCTTGGCCTCGCAAGTTTCCGCAAATTCCTGCGTCAGTTCGAGGCTGAGCTTGCCGCCGGCCTGGGAGATGTACCGCAAGTTTGGAATTTCCTTGTCGGCGAACTTTAAGCGTTTCAGCATTTGGTAGATAAATAGAACACCGCCGAACGTGGTCACCCTGCCTTCCTGAAGCAACTTCCAGAACTCAGGGCTGACGAGGGAAGCGTCGGTGACGAGGATCGACGCGCCCGTCAACAGATGGCTGTGCAGGATCGACAGCCCATAGGTGTAACTCATGGGCATCGTCGTGATCGGCCTGTCACTAGACTTGATGCTGAGGCTTTCGGCGATCGACCGGGCATTGCTCTCGACGTTTTCGTAGGACTGGCGAACGAAGGCCGGCGTGCCGGTCGAGCCGGAGGTCGTCAGAAGGATCGCAAGGTCCGGATGAAGGTCGTAATCAGCCCCATACTTCGTGCGCCAAAACCGGTACCCCCCGAATTCCTCGCAGACCTTGTCATCATCATCGAACTCAAAAAATCCCGCGGGGGCGTAGGCAAAACGCGGATGAAAACGCTCGAGCAAATCTGCAAAATGCGCAGGCCTTATGGAGACGTGGACCAACAGAACGGCGGCGCCCGCTCGGATAAGACCGATATAGCCCGTGATGCACTCGATGGAATTCGTGCAGATGACGACGCAGAGACAGCGGCCATCCAGTCGGGAGCCGATGTCATCAGCACGTTCGACGATTTCGTTGTAGGTATACGAAGTCTTGTTGTCGTCGATCAAACAGATGGACGATCCGAATTCGTGTAATCGGTCGAATAGATTGAGCCGCATTTCTTGCAACCTAATCTCCAAACCAGGCTCCGCGTCCTTCGAGGACGGGGCGGACCGACTTTAGTCCAGGCGCCTTAAATCTTGGGGCTGTCCTAGCTAAGGACGTTTTTGTCTCGAATTCACCCATGTCTTTAATTGGTTAAGCAGTTCCCGGTGATCACCTCCATTGAACCGCCATTCGCACTCCTTTAGGAACAGG
>Ga0056114_1000077_pt1 | contig 24364 bp, 16 predicted proteins | sample WorMetHERISLAND1_FD_77005 | JGI IMG/M metagenome (GOLD analysis project Ga0056114, IMG submission 77005) | Marine gutless worms symbiont microbial communities from Max Planck institute for Marine Microbiology, Germany - Olavius loisae HERON... ...
ACGGATACCATCAGGGCCAGCGGTTCAGAAACACCGCGTCAACAGGCCGCACACAAGACCGTACCCGATTTGGCCGCCATGTCGTCAAAAAGTCCTTGCAACGCGGGAGCCATCCACACAAGATATCCAAGGCGTTCGGGCAAACCGATCCGATTCACGATACGGCGACATGCGAACGACAGATCATAGTCCGCGACAGTTTCTAAGGCCGTGTTCACAAAGACCGATGAGGCCAACGGCACCCTGTACCGAGGGGCTTCCAACTCAAACGAAAGTCAATCGTTTCCTCGCGGTTTCTTGTCGGAGAGCGGGACGACGTTTTCGAACCCTTCGACGCGATCGCGAGGAAAACGAACCGTGATCTTGGTGCCGACGCCGAGTTCGCTCTGGATGTCGAGGTCGGCGCGGTGCAGTTCGACAAGCCCGTTGACGATATGGAGCCCCAACCCGGCGCCGCCGTGCGAACGCTGCATGGCGTCTTCAACCTGATGGAAGGGTTTGACGACGTTCGGCAGTTCGTCCTGGGCAACGCCGATGCCGTTGTCGGCGACAGTCATGGCGAGTTCGCCGGTCGCCTCGAGTTTGGCCAGAATACGAATGGTCCCGCCCTCGGGCGTGAACTTGGCCGCATTGCCCAAGAGATTGAGCAGGATCTGGCGGATACCGTTGGGATCGGCGAACAGTTGCGGCAGGTCGTCGGGCACCCTGGTCTCCAAGGTAAGCGACTTCGAACCGATCGCCGCGTCCAGCATCTTGGTGCTTTCTTCCACGACCTCGTCGACACTTAGGAACTGTTCGCTGAGTTCCAGGTTCCCGGACTCCATTTTCGACACGGTCAGCAGGTTGTTGACCAGTTCGAGCAGGATTTCCCCGCTCATATTGATGTCCGCGATATATTGGGCGTACTTGTCGTTGCCGACGGGTCCGAAGAGCTCGGTCTTTATGACGTTGGAGAACCCGATAATGGCGTTTAGCGGCGTGCGCAGTTCGTGGCTGACGTTGGCGAGCAGTTCGGACTTGGCCTTGTCCGCCGCGATTGCCTTGTCGGCGGCGTTGCGCAGGGCCGATTGGGCCTTGAGGCTCTCGCGCATGTCTCGGAACGTATAGATGTAGGCGGACCGGGTTTCTGTTCGTCGTTCGAGCGGGCTGCGGCCCGGCGCCAGGGAGGCCAGGGTCGTCGAGTATTCGACCGGGATGCGCTTGCCGGCACTGGTCTCGATTTCGCTCGATTTGGATCGCACCAGAACCCGGGTCTCGGTTTCACCGGTCGAGCCGGACTTGCCGTCCTCGCCGGTGTCCGGACGCAGGAAGCGCAGGATGTTCTGGCCGCCGATTTCACCTGCCGACAGGCCGATCAGCTTACAGGCCGCGGGATTGACAAAGTCGATGCGGCCGTCGGCATTGGTGATCATGATGCCGTCGTAGCTCTCGCCGACCACCGCATCCATCATCGCCCGGCGATGCACGGCCGCCATGTGTTGCTTGAAGATGCGCAGAGAAAGCAAATCGAGCTGTTGCGCCAGCCCCCAGAGATAACTCAGGAACAGGACCAGAAGCGGCGGCGATATATCGGCGCTGACGGCCATTGATACCTGCAGCCAAGCTGAACCGCCGTAGATCAGGCCACCGCCGGCGAGGCCCAGCCCCATGCCCCGCGGCCAGGCCCAGGCGGAAAAGGCGGGGCCGACAAGCAGGGCCAGGAGGAGAGCGGCGGCGAAACTCCAGGCCGGGGCGCTGCGTTCGATAGCGCGGTCCAGGACCACCGATTCATAGGCGAGCAGTTGGACCATCGAACCCGGCAGGGCGCCGTGCATCGGAACCGCCAGCATGTCGCCCAACTCGACGGCCGTGGCACCGACGAAGACTGTCTTGTCCTTTACAGCCAGGCGCGGAAAACGCCCTTCGATGATGTCCACGAAGGAGAAATAGGCAATGCTCTCCGGGCGGATGGAATAGTCCAGATAGAAGGGATCGAGCAGTTCGGGTATGCGCCCGGAAAGCTGCGTCGCCACCGACGGGACGAAGGTCCCCTGCCAGGGCTCGACCCGATTGTAACGGCGGATCAGGCTGTCGCTTTCCGGCTGCACGTTGACTGATGCGATCTGGGCGTGCTCCAGGAACTCGGCCATGGGTTCCGTGTAGATCAGCGTGTTGGTGGGGCCCAACGCCCGCTGCTTGAAGACCGGCAGGATGACCCGGCCGGCCGCCTCGGCGATGGCGGCGGCGAGATCGGCGTCCGCCGCCGGCGTCGTTTTCGAGCTGACGTCGATATCGACGACGATGCGCGCCGCGCCGACCGCACTCAGGCGCCGGATCACATCGGCGTGCCGGATCCGCGACCAGGGCCAGGTTTCCAGTTCCCGGATGGAGCGGCTGTCGATGCCGACATGGACAGTGCTGCCTGAGGCCGGGCGGTCGGCGATCGCGAACCGCGAGTCCATGAGTTCGTATTCGAGCCATTCAAGACCGCCGACCGCGTAGAGGAAAGCGACCGCCGCGAAAATGGCGGCATGCGGCAACCGATGGGCCCAGCTCCTGCCTTGAATTGAGCCGGTGTTGACCGGCTGAAAATAGCTCACGTCCCCGATCCCGGGCGGGGTCCCCCGAACACCCCGCCCTCTGTCGTATCAAATTATCTCACCACTAATGAACGGCCCGATGTATGGCGTCGGAACTCATCAGCAACCGGGCTTCTTGCCCTTGCCGTTGCAGCCATTGTTGCCGTTGCCGTTGCCATTCCCGTTGCCGTTGCCATTCCCGTTGCCGTTGCCGCCGGCGTTGCCGCGGCCGTTGCCACCGGCATTAGAGACACCGGGTATGGACCCGCCGCCGAGGCCCGCCGACAATTGACCGGGCGTCTTGACCTTGGTCTTGCCCTTACCCTTACCCGGCACGTTGCCATTGGCCGACGCCTTGGCCTTCGGACCCTTGGCGGCCGTACCGGCGGCTCTCAACAGCCCCTTGCTGGCTTGGGCGATGTTGAAGGAACCACCGCCGACCGCGGCCTTCAGGCCCTTGGTCTTGCCAACCGCCTTAGCCTGGCGTTGACCTTTCGCGTCGCCCTGGGATTGGCCCTTGTTCGCTTTGTCTAGGCCCTGGCCTTGGTTGCCTTGGGCGCCCTGGTCATTCTGCCGGTCGCCATCGTCGGCGCCGCTGTTGCCCTTGGGTTTACCTCTGGTCTTGCCGCCGTGGCTGATGGTCAGGCGGCCGCCCGGAACGGAGGAGACGCGGGCCGTCTGCCCGGGCCGGACCAGACCGCGCTCACCGGTGCTGACCGATATGGCCTCGACCAGGCCCTCGGTGACGTGCAGGGCCGAGCCCTGCGGCGACACATTGACGGAAAAGACGGTGCCCTTGATGACCGCCGCGAGATAGGGGGTCTCCACTCTGAAAGGCGACTCCTTGGCCGTCGCCGTGCCGACCAGGTTCAACAGGCGCGGGTCGCGCTTGCGGATCTTGAACAGCATCGTGCCCAGTCGCTGCAGGATGCTGGCGCCTCCGGTAGCCTCCGCCGCCGGCAGTTTCATCCGGCTGTTGGCTGACAGTGTCACAATGTCGCCGTTCTGCTCAATGACAGTACGCCCGCCCGGTCCGACCTTGATCTCGGCGCCCGGCTGGAGCGTGGTTTCCGCTGTCAGCGGCTGCCAGGTGCCGCCCGGCACGAGGATTTGCGCCTTGGAGGTGGACGCCACGGTCCACTGGGCTTCCTGACCCCACGCGGAACTGGAAACCATCAGCGCGGCGGTGATGAGAAAGACCAAAAATAGATGTGCCGGCAGCGCCCGAATTCGATTTGTCATCTGTTTTCTCTTTTTCCTTGGCGCCCGCCTGACCGGCGGGGCGCGTCAACTTCGTCCCAGTGCCGTTCCCGGCACTCTGCCTTTCGGTTCTTCCCACGCGGGCACTTGATCGTACCGCAGCACATCTGGCGGGCATTATCCCCACGGCATCTTATTTTATGGGGTGTCCGCTCTTTTGGACGTCAATTGTACCAATTCCGTCTTTCTGACGTGTGTACCGCTTGTTTCGACTTGTTTCTTGGACCGCGGTTGAGCGGCGAACAGAGAGAAGGAACCCCTTCCTCGGCATTTCAGCCGCCGACCGCTCTCCCGGTCTGAGAATCTCTTTTGAACAGTCGAATCTATGCAATATACATAATCACAATGTGAGTATATCATTGCGAGATCGAAACGCAATAAAAGTGAAATAGCTCTGTAACAAATTAAACTCCTAGTAGTTGCAGGCCCAGGGAGACCGGAACAAGACCAATAACGGGCATAGGGCCGAGGGGACGTTGGCGAAGGCGAGAAACGGACAAAGACTGACCCGGGGATGGGCTCCCAGGTGCGCGGGCTTGCTTCTTTTCGCCTTGGCATCTTTACTCGCGCCTACCCGTCATGCAGTGGCCCAGGCGACGGGCTCATCCGGGGCCGAGCCGGGCAAGATCGAGGACCGTGTCAAGAAGCGGCCGGCGACGGCGCCGGAAAAACCGGCGCCGGAAGCGCCGCAACTGCCGCCGGCCTACGTGCAACCGGACGGCCTCGACGAGGTCTTCATCCTCACCGGCGTCGAGATCACCGGCACCAGCGTCTACCCCATTTCGGATTTCGCGCCTCTCTACGAGGACAAGCTGGCGAGCGCCATCGATACGCCGGACATCGAGAAACTGATCAAGGCGATCACCCAGAAGTACCGGGACGACGGTTATTTTCTGGCCACGGCCATGGCCGAACCGCAGGATCTGGCCCTCGGCGTGCTGCGCATCAAGGTCAACGAAGGCGCCATCACCAAGGTGAGCTACACCGGCGACGTCGGCAGGAGAGCCGAACGCCTCGAAAAGTTCGCCGCCAAGATCACGGCCGAGCGCCCGGCCCGCCTCGGAACCCTCGAACGCTACATGTTGCTGATCGACGACCTGCCCGGCGCCGCCATCGACGGCTCGCTGAAACCTGTCGACAAGGACAAGGGCGAGTTCGAATTGGTCCTCGCCGTCGAGCATCAGGCCGTCGACGGCTACGCCAGCATCGACAACCGCGGCACCCGGTCGGTCGGCGAATACCAGGCCCTCGTCACCACCAACCTGAACCTGGGCCTGACCGACAGCGAACGGACCAGCTTGACGCTGTTCACCATCCCGCGATCGCCCAAGGAACTGATCTACGGCGATCTGACCCATGAACAGCATTTCGGCACCGAGGGGCTGAAGGCCTGGGCCTCGTTCTCCCACAGCCGCGTCAACGCCGGCTATCCTCGTCGGCCAGCGACCTTGGCAGCCGCAGCACGCGGATCATCCTCGGCAGCAGCTACCCACTGATCCGCACGCGCGAACAGAACCTGAGCCTGTTCGGCAAGATCGACTTTTCCAACCAGCGCCAGGACGAGAACGACGCGCGAAACTTCGACGACCGCTTCCGTATGCTGCGGGCCGGTTTCGACTATGATGTGACCGACTCCCTGGACGGCTTCAACGCGTTCTCCCTGGAATACACCCGCGGCTTCGACGCCTTCGGCGCCTCTGAGGGTGAATACCCGAGCTAGTCGCGCTCACCGTCTGTCACCGACGGCAAGGCCGAGTTCCACAAGGTCACCGCATCGGCGAGCCGCCGTCAGAAACTGGGCGAGCTGTTCGCCGTGCAGCTCTCGGTCTCCGGACAGAAGGCCAGCGAACGCATGCTGTCGGGCGAGCAGTTCTTCATCGGCGGCTCCGAGTACGGCCGCGCCTACGATTCCGGTGAGATCTCCGGCGACGACGGAGCTGCGGCCTCGGCCGAGCTGCAGTTCGGCCAGTTCCTCGAGTGGCCGTTCCTCGATTCCTATCAAATCTACGGGTTTTATGACTTCGGTGTCGTCTGGACGCCGGAGAACAGGGATTTCGGCAACCACGACTCCCTGTCATCGGCCGGCGGCGGCTTCCGCGTCGGTTTCACCAAGGCCATTTTCGGCGGCTTCGAGGTCGCCCAACCGCTGACCCGCGCCGTCTCCAACGAGGGCAACGATAAGGGCACGCGCATGTTCTTCTACCTGCTCGGCAGCTATTAGAGAAGGACGACGCGTATGTCGGCTTCGCGCTTTTAACCGTCGTGAAAGCCCTCGAATAAGACAGCTCCCGTGCAACCGACGCTGAGGTCGGCTTCGGCCTCAACCCGGACCGGCGGGGTTATTCTCATCAGAGTTGCCTCGGCCTATTAGCCGCTGGAAGGCATCACCGCCTAAGAGTCCGAAATGCGGATTGGCGGAGGTCGGGTCTCCGGTGGGAACGTCTGGCTCGAACCGATAAAGGACATCGTTCGGTCATTTCTCTCGTCTCTCTGGTCTCGGTCCCATTGCCGGCGAACCGGCCGCCATGGAGCCAAAAGGCCCTACTTGTTCCTTCGATTCCACACGGTAGACACCCCTGAGCGGCCATCCGCGCTGGACAGACTATTGACATTTGTTCTTGTAAAGTGTATTTTTTCCTATTCTTGCCGTGCCGGTCAGACGGCTTTGCTGATTGCCCTTGTGAAGATCGCTGGTTTCCGATGTCCCGCCCGGCTGGGGTGCGGGATCGCAGCCTTGAAGTCGTTTTGCCCCAGCGCGGGCCGCAAAATGTCGACCTGAATTCTTCCTATGGGTCGACAAAAGTCGACATCCGGTCGACTGAGGTCGTCCTCAAGTCGTCATTTTTGGCGCGGTTCATCGGGACTCCACGGTCCCGTTCAGGGCCGGCTCGGCGCGCAAGCGCTCGACCATGAAATCGACGAAGGCCCGAACCCGGGCCGAGACCAAGCGCCCTTCCTGGTGGATGACGTGGATCGGCAGCGGCGGCATCTCGAAATCCTCCAGGAGATAGAGGAGCCGGCGCTCCGCGATGTGGGGCGCAATCTGATAGGAGAGCAGGCGCGAAATGCCCCACCCCCGCAGGACCTGTTCGATGACCGCGTCGTTGGTGTTCATGCGGAGCCGCGCTTCGACCCGCACCGATGCCGGGGCGCCGTCAACCAAGAACGGCCACTCCGGCGACGGGCCCATGGCCAGGGATTGAACCAGGCGGTGATCCGCGAGGTCGTCCGGGGTAACGGGTTTTCCGTATTTCTCGATGTAGTCCGGCGCCGCGAACAGGACGTGCCGGACCGTTCCGACGCGAACGGCCGTCAGCGACGAGTCGGGCAGGTCGCCGATGCGGATGGCGACATCGAGCCCCTCTTCCATGAGGTTGACGACCCGGTCGACGTAAAGCGTGCGGGCATCGACCAAGGGGTATCGATCCAGGAATTCGCCCAGGATCGGCGTCACGAACATGCGGCCGAACAGGACCGGCGCGGTGACCTGCAGGAGCCCCCGGGGCGCCGCGTGGGACCCGATGGCCGCCTCCTCCGCCTCTTCCAGTTCGAGGAGAATGCGCTTGGCGTCCTGCAGGAACCGGGCGCCGCTCTCGGTCAAGCGGACCGAGCGGGTGGTCCGCACGAACAACCGCGTGCCCATCCGGTCCTCGAGGCCAGCGACGGCACGGGTCACCGCCGGCGGTGACATGGCCAGTTGGCGCCCGGCGGCGGCGAACCCGCCGAACTCGGCGACCTTGATGAAAACCTCGAGGGTCCGAAAACGATCCATAATTATTCCATAATTTGGAATAAACAATTCAATATTATCGATATTCATCCGTTTCGGTAAACAGGTTATTTCCTTTCCATCGACTTGAAAGACCCCTCGCAACCCCTGACTGGAAAGGAACACCGTCATGAGCCGTATCAACGTCGTCACCCAAGAAAACGCCGATACCGAGCAGAAGGCCCTGCTCGATGCCATCCAAGGCAAGCTAGGCATGGTCCCCAACTTCCTCGGCATTCTCGCCCATTCACCGGATGCGCTCCGCGCTTTCCTCGGTCTTCACGGCATCGCGGAGCAAGGCCAGTTAGACCCGCAGACCCGCGAACGCATCGCACTCGCCGTCGCCCAGGAGAATTCCTGCGAATATTGCCTCTCCGCCCATACGGCGATCGGACGCAAGGCCGGGCTCAGCGGCTCCGAAATGCAAGCCAACCGGGCCGGTACGTCTGAAGATTCCCGGGCTGCCGCCGCCGTCACCTTCGCCAACGCGCTGAACACACATCTCGGCGACGTTACCCAGGCCGAGCTCAACGCTGTTCGCGAGGCCGGTTACAGCGAAGCCGAGATCGTCGAGATCATTACCCATGTCGGGATGAACATCCTGACCAACCTGATCGGCAAGGCCAGTCACGTCGACATCGACTTCCCGAAAGTCACCTTGCAGGAGGCGGCCTGACCGTCCGCCTGACAACCATCGGGGTGGGCCGCGCCTGCCGAAAAGACGCAGAGCCCACCCCGCAAAACTCCAGGAGAGCGCCATGCCCCGGAAATTCGCCGAAATCACCTTCACACCGTCGGTCAAGGCCGCCCAGGAACGCTACGGGAGCCGCCGGCAGAACCAGGGTTTCGAAGCGGCTGACGATCCGCGCGATACCCTGACGCCGATCGAGGCGGAATTCATCGAGGCCCGCGATGGCTTCTACCAGGCGACCGTCAACGAGACCGGCTGGCCCTACGTGCAGTTCCGCGGCGGACCGGTAGGATTTTTCAAGGTCCTCGACGAACGGACCATTGGCTACGCCGATTTCCGCGGCAACATCCAATATCTGAGCGTCGGCAACATGGCGGCCAATGACCGCATCGCGCTGATCCTGATGGATTACGCCAACCGCCGGCGCCTGAAGATCTGGGCCCGGGCCCGGATCGTCCACGCGGACGAAGACCCGGACCTGCTGGAGCGTTTGGAAATCCCGACCTATCGGGCCCGCGTCGAGCGCGCCGTCGTGCTGACCATCGAGGCGCTCGATTGGAACTGTCCGCAACACATCACGCCCCGGTTCACTGAAGACGAGATCCACGAACTGACAGCGCCGCTCCGGAACAGACTCATTGCCCTGGAGTCGGCAACCCTGTCCGCCATGGGTTCCGAACCGGCATCGCCTCTCGGCGACAGCCCTTTGGAACTGGTGATCACCGGCATCCGCCAGCTGACCCCCGAGGTACGCGCTTACGAACTGCGCCGGCCCGACTTCTCCGACCTGCCGGCCGTCACCGCCGGATCGCACATCCACGTACCGGTGCCAACGGCGGACGGGCGGCCGCAAACCCGCACCTATTCGATCAGCAGCAATCCGAACCGCCGCGACGCCTACGAGATTGCCGTCCGCCTCGACCCGGAAGGCACCGGGGGTTCGCACGCCATCCACCAACACTATGCGCTGGGCCAGGTGATCCAAACGGAATTCCCAAAAAACGCCTTTGCCCTACACGACGACGAGCGCCCGGCCATCCTGATCGCCGGTGGTATCGGCATCACGCCCTTGAAGGCCATGGCCCAGGCACTGACGGCGACGGGTCGGCCCTTCCACCTACACTTCGCGGCGCGCTCCGTCGTCTACATGGCTTACCGCTCGAAGCTCGAGGCGGCTTTCGGCGACGCGATCACTTTTTACGCGAGCGACCGAAACGATCGGCTCGACGTTCCGCGCCTGTTACGGGAAGCACCCGATGACGCCGTCTTCTACGTCTGCGGCCCGGAACGCCTGATCACGGCCGTGCGGCAGGCCGCCGACGGGCTCGGCATGGCGCGCGAGCGTATCCGCTATGAGCGGTTCAGCGAGGCCGCGCCGGAAGCCGGCGACAAGGCCTTCCGGGTCCGCCTCGCCCGCTCGGACAGGGAGCTCGAGGTGGCTGCCGATCAGACCCTGCTGGATGCCCTGATCGAGGCCGACATCGACCCGGATTATGCCTGTAAAAGCGGGACCTGCGGAACCTGCGCCGTCAAGGTGCTCGACGGGGAACCCGAACACCGGGACCTGGCGCTTTCCGAGGCGGAGCGCGACCAGGCCGCATTGATGTGCGCCTGCGTCTCCCGGGCATCCGGCGACCGTCTTGTCCTCGACCTCTGAAGCAACCCCGCATCCCTGGCACAGGAGAGTCCCTGTTCCCATATTCATGAAAACCAAAGAGGCCGCTCATGACTGATGACCCCTTACGTATTCACGCTGATTTCTCCCATCGTGCCGTCGTCGACACCAACGGCCAATCCTGGATTGCGTCACCCAGTTCCGGCGTCGAACGGAAGATGCTCGACCGTGTCGGCGGCGAGGTGGCGCGGGCCACCAGCATCGTGCGCTATCAGCCGGGCAGCCGATTCCCTGAGCATACCCACGGTGGCGGCGAGGAGTTTCTCGTGCTCGAAGGGGTGTTTTCCGACGAAACCGGTGATTATGGGCCGGGGTCTTACGTGAGGAACCCGGTCGGCTCGTCACACGCGCCGTTCACCGACGACGGCTGCACCATTTTCGTCAAGCTGTGGCAGTTCCAGGATGGCGACGAGGCGCCGGTGAGCATCGACTCCAGCACGGCCGCCTTTACTCCGGGCTTGGTTGACGGCCTTACCGTCTGTCCTTTGCACCAACACAAGACCGAGAGCACCGCCCTCGTCCGCTGGCAACCGGGAACTCATTTCAACCGCCACACCCATTTCGGTGGTGAGGAAATCTACGTCATCGAAGGCGTTTTCGAGGACGAGCAGGGTGTCTATCCCGCCGGCACTTGGCTCCGCAATCCGCACGGCAGTGCCCACACGCCGTTCTCCAACGCCGGCTGTCTAATCTATGTCAAGGTTGGCCATTTGCTTGAGGAAAACGGGACCCTCAGCGATCCCGGCGCGCGAACCCGGACGGCACGGTCGTCAGCTTAGTTGTTTCTCAGTACAAGCAAAGTCGGGGCGGGTCTGCCCTCGCTCAACCGCCAGTGACAGACATGTGGCGGTTGACAGCGGGGCCACCGTTGTCACGATCGATGATGAAGTCGTGGCCACGGGGCTTGCGCAGGATGGCCTCGTCGATGGCCGCCTCGACAAGCTCGTCACCTTCGGACGCGCGCAACGGCGCGCGCAAATCGGCGGCGTCATCCTGGCCCAGGCACATATAGAGCGTGCCCGTACAGGTCAACCGGACCCGGTTGCAGCTTTCACAGAAATTGTGGGTCAGCGGGGTAATGAATCCGATCTTCGATCCGGTCTCGGCGACCTCGACATAACGGGCCGGCCCGCCGGTGCGGTGTTGCGATTCACGGAGCGTCCAGGATTGCTCGAGATTTGCCCGGACCTCGGACAACGGCAAGTATTGATCGGCCCGGTGCGTCTCGATCTCGCCCATGGGCATGGTCTCGATAAAGGTGATGTCAAAACCGCGGTCCCCGCACCAGGCAATCAGCGAATCGAACTCATCGTCATTGAAACCCTTCAGCGCAACCGTATTGATCTTGACGTGGATGCCGGCGTCGCGGGCCGCCTCGATGCCGTTGACGACTTTTTCGAAACCGCCCCAACGGGTGAGCTTGCGGAATTTCCCTGGATCCAGCGTGTCGAGAGACACGTTGATGCGCTTGACCCCGCAATCGGCCAATTCGCGGGCGAAACGCGACAGCTGGCTACCGTTTGTGGTCAGGGTCAGTTCCCGGAGTTTGCCGCTGTCAAGATGACGGCTGAGGCCGCGGATCAAACTCATGATATTGCGCCGGACCAGCGGCTCACCGCCGGTCAGACGCAGCTTCTCGACGCCCTTGCGAACGAAGGCCGAGCATAACCGGTCCAATTCCTCGAGAGTCAGCACATCGCGCTTGGGCAGGAACGTCATGTCCTCGGACATACAGTAGACGCACCGGAAATCGCAGCGGTCGGTGACCGATGCGCGCAGGTACGAAACCGTACGTCCAAAGGGATCGACGATCTGACTCATAGAGGCGTTATCCTCCCCGGCATTCCGGGACACGTGTTGCTAGCGCCAATTACTAGGCGCTGCATTGTCCTGGGTCAATTTTGGTTTTTCTTCCCTTCCAATGTAGGTAGCACGGTCAACCCTGTCGCCCCCAAATTTTCGAGGGACTTTCTGCTGTGCCCGCCCGGAATGGATTGGCTCGGAATCCCCTTTTTCGGCGATTTCGGATAGAATCGTCTTCGCGCCATACGCCATCGGAGAGGAAACGACAATGAATGCGAAGCGCGCGAACCAGGAGGCCAAGCTGAAGGCGTCGGACGTGGAGTCAACGCGTATACTCGAAACGGCGCTAAGTGCGGCCGCGGAGCGGGGCTGGGGCAACCTCAGCCTCGTTGATCTGGCTCATGATGCAGGTGTCACCGTTCCGGAACTGAGACGCCATTATCCCGACCTCAACGGGGTCGCCGACGCTTGGTTTGCGCTGGCCTTGGACGCCATGTTGGCGCCTACGGCGAAAGGTTTTGACCGCCTCAACACGACGGAGCGCCTCGAAGTCATGCTATGGCGATGGTTCACCTTCCTGGCTCCATACCGAGAGGTCAGTGCCGACATGTTGCGCACGAAGATGCATGCACCGCACCTTCACCATTGGGTGCCGATGGTTTTCGACCTATCGCGCCTTGTGCAGTTGTGGCGCGACGGAGCCGGATTGCGGGCTCAGGGTCGCCAGCGACAGATCGAGGAAATCGGCCTGACCGCCATCTTTCTAGCAACACTGGCTGACTGGTGCAAAGACGATTCCGATGCCCAGGAAATGACCCGAGCCCGGCTCAGTGCCCGGATCGGACGCGCCGATCGCTTCATGGCGGGTATTGTGAGGGCACGCCGTGGTGAAAGCGGAGTTAATCCCCCGAAACCCTGATCCTTTTCACCTTGTCATCGGCGGCATGGATTTTCGGCAGCTGGACCGTCAGGATACCCCGGGAGAACCGCGCATCGATCCGCTCGGCGTCGACATCGGCAGGCAATCGGAATGACCGGTGGAAAGCGCCGTAGGCTCGTTCGGTGAAATAATACGTCTTGCCCGCCTTTTCCTGGTGAAACCGTTTCTCGCCCTTTACCGAAAGAATATTGTCGTGAAGCGTGATCTCGATTTCGTCATCCTCGACGCCGGGCAACTCGAGTTCGACCTCGTAGGCGTCATCGGTGGCGCCGGCATCGGCATCCGGCGAAAAGAAATCCTGGATTCTGGTACCGGCGGCGCGAAGCGGTTCAAACAGGTGCGAACGCCAGTCCGATGGTCCATGTTTTTCGACCATGGCACGTCTCCTAATCGTCCCCTGTTTCCTTACAGGAGACGAGTCTAACGCGCGAACTTTATGCGAGCATTGACGAAGGTCAGTGACCATCTCCGGCACACACCTTCGGCATCGCGCTGAGGCATCGGTGCGCCCTGCCGGTATAATGAGGGGTACCTACATGGCGTCCATGATCTCGGCAATCAGGTGTTTTTCACTTGTTTCGTCATGGGCGAAGGTTATGGCCAAGCCGTACTCGTCGGCACGCACCACGAATCCGCTCAACGTCATCATTTCATCGAAAATCAGGTCGACCGGATCGCCGCGCTCGAAATGTTTCTCTTCGGGATCCAGCGCCGCACCGTATTTCATGGCCAGTCCACTTGCCGAAATGTCTACGATCGTTCCGCCGAAACTCTGGTCCTTGTTCCTGGCGAAGACCAGTTTCCCAATATGCACGCGATCTCGGTCACGTCTTTCTTCCATGGTCAATTTCCTTCCGATTCTCTTTGACTATTCTGTCGAACATCAACCTTGGCTAGCTTTTTCAGTAAGCATCATACATCTATCGGTTTTTACGTGCCCGCCAAATCTTCATGAACTTTGAGAACGAAAATCGGCCGGAGACCGCTTTCGAATACCCCCGGGGCAAGTTAGAGTGAACGGACGACACGGTTACGGGGGAAACGGCTGTAATGGAGTTCGGAAAGGTCGCATTCGTCGCGGGACGGCAGCCGGATGCGCAAACTGCCTACGAGCGCCTCGTACAGCAGTACGGAAACACGCCGCCGGAAAAGGCCGACGTCATTGTCGCGCTCGGTGGCGACGGCGTAATGCTCGAAACCATGCATAGCCATATGCATCTTGATACACCGATCTACGGCATGAATCGGGGGTCGGTCGGTTTCCTGATGAACGACTACGAGGAAGACGACCTACCCGGGCGCCTGGCCCGAGCTCAGGCGAGCGTCCTTCACCCCCTGAGGATGCTGGCGACGACATGCGACGGCAAACAGCATCAGGCGCTTGCCATCAACGAGGTATCGCTGTTTCGCGAAACCCGACTTGCCGCCAAAACCAAGATCTACGTCGATGACGTGGAACGTCTCGACGAATTGATCTGTGACGGCATTTTAATATCGACCCCGGCCGGCAGTACGGCCTACAACCTATCGGCCCATGGTCCGATTATTCCACTCGGCGCCGGTGTCCTCGCCCTGACACCCATTGCACCTTTCCGGCCACGGCGTTGGCGCGGCGCTTTATTGCCAGTCACCGCGGAAGTGACCTTTGAGATTCTTGAATCCGATCACCGGCCGGTCAGCGCTACGGCCGACTATACGGAAGTCCGCGAAGTCAAACGGATTTCCGTCAAGGAAGACCGGTCGGTTTCCTTGTCCATTCTCTTCAACCCGGAACACAGCCTTGAGGAACGGGTCCTCAAGGAACAGTTTGAGCCATGAGCACCTGACTTGGCCCAAACACCGGACACCGAATCCAACCGACCGACTTGGTTTTCTGACATTCCGGCTATCCTGTGGACGATCGGCCTGGGTGCCGTTGGTGGTTACCTGTTCTACCTGTGGCGGATGCCGCTGGCCTGGATGATCGGATCCATGTGCACGACGACCGTCCTGGCCCTTGCCGGACTGCCGCTGAAAGGATCCAGGCGGCTTCGCAACGTCGTCATTCCGGTGCTCGGTCTCATGCTGGGCAGCGCCTTCACGCCCGAAGTCATCGGTACGGCGGGGCTTTGGCTGCCGAGCCTTGCCGCACTGGTTGTTTTCATGGCCATGACTATGTCTGCCGTCTTCTGGTTCTTTTACCGTGTCGTCGGCATGGGCGCGATCAGCTCCTATTTCTCATCCACACCGGGCGGCTTGGCGACGATGACCATAATTGCCCAGGATTTCGGCGCCGACGAACGGACCGTCGCCCTCACTCACAGCGTTCGTATCTTGCTGACGGTGATGATCATTCCGTTCTGGTTCAAGTTATTCGTCGGCTACGAATCGGGAACCGTCACGATGCTTGGCACGTTTTCGGACATTGGTTTCAAGGAGGTCATCGTCCTGGCGCTCTGTGCCGTAATTGGATACGCCGCCGCGCATTATGCCCGTCTTCCCTCGCCATTCCTGCTCGGACCCTTGTTCGCGGCCGCGATCGTACACCTCACCGGTACGGCCTCGGCCAAACCGCCGACCGAGATCGTCAACATCGCTCAGGTGATCATCGGGTCCGGCATCGGCGCGCGGTTCTCCGGCGTTCGCCTCAACCGCGTCTTCAAGGTATTCGCATCAGCAACGGTATCGACCGTCTTCATGGTCGGGCTGGCGGCCGCCTTCGCCGCGGTCCTGCACCACGTAACCGGCCTGCCGTTCGAATCCATTTGGCTGTGCTTCGCGCCGGGCGGGCTGGCGGAAATGTCCTTGATCAGCCTAGCCCTCGAGATCGACCCGGCAATGGTGTCGACCCATCACCTGCTGAGGATCGCTCTCATGGTGTTCTCGGCGCCAATCCTTTTCAAATTCCTGCAGTCCCGATTCCACATAGAGGGCGATACCCGCCACCCGGCCCATCAACGGTGATCGGCACCAACGGCATCGGCGACCGACGCGAACCCGTCCTTTTCGAGAAGTGCCGCGAGTTCCTTTATGATCCGGGTGACCAGGGCCGGTCCTTCATAGACGAGTGCCGAATAGATCTGGACCAGCGACGCGCCGGCCCGGATCTTCCTGTAGGCACCGACACCGTCGGACACGCCGCCGACACCGATCAGCGGCACTCGCCCATCGGTCATCGTGTAAAAGTCGGCAAGCACACGGGTCGAGGGTTCGTACAAGGGCGCACCGCTGAGGCCGCCGGATTCTGATTTCCGACCGTCGATCAACGATTGCGGCCGCTCGATGGTGGTATTGGTGGCGATCAAGCCGTCGATGGCTTCGGCGATCACCACGCCGGCGATGTCTCTTTTGTCCTCATCGGTCAGATCCGGCGCCACTTTGAGCAGTAGCGGCGGCCTCGGATCGAGGGACAGGCCGTCGAGCGCCCCGCGCACACCGGAAAGCAGGCGGGCCAGGGGCTCGCGGCCCTGCAGAGCCCTAAGTCCGGGCGTATTCGGCGATGACACATTGACGACGACGTAGTCGGCCAACGGCGCCAGTTTCTCGATGCCGATCCGGTAATCGTCGAGGGCCTCCTCGGTTTCCTTGTTCTTGCCGAGATTGACGCCGAGCCAACCCGACTGCCGCCGACGCCGCTTGGACAGTCGCTCAGCAACGGCGTCGGCGCCGTCGTTGTTAAAACCCATGCGGTTGATGATGGCCCGGTCGGCAGGCAGGCGGAACAGCCTCGGCTTCGAGTTCCCGGCCTGCGGGCGCGGCGTCACGCTGCCGATCTCGACATGGCCATACCCCTGGTCGAGCATGGCATCGGCCACCTCGGCGTTCTTGTCGAAGCCTGCGGCGAGACCGATCGGATTGGCGAACCGAAGCCCCCAGATCTCGTTTTCGAGGATCGGATTGTCCCGTTTGCGAGAGGACGGTACGAGCCCCAACTTCAGGGCCATAATTGCCAGGCTGTGGGCCGTCTCTGGATCGATCCGGCGCAGGATCGGGCCGACCAGGGGATAGAAATCGACCATACCCGGGCCTCAGGTGCCGCCGCCGACGGCAGTCGGGAAAACGTGCACACCGTCATCCCCCAACGGGAGCGGATCGACGCTGATCACCGCGGACACCGGCAACGGTCCATAGAGGTGCGGAAACAGATCGCCGCCTCGCGAGGGCTCCCACTTCAGCGAGTCCCCTAACGGACCCGGATCGACCGTCAGCAGGACCAACCCGGTTTGACCGGCCCGGTGCTTGGCGGCACTGGCGCGGACTTGGCGAGCCGTCGAAAAATGAATGAAGCCGTCGGCCGCGTCCTGGGATGAACCAGGGTAGGCACCGGAGGCCTTGGCGTTCTCCGATTCGTCTTCGCGGCACATGTGAAAAATATTCTCAGGCATGTTTGGGAACCTAACGCAGGGGAACCGGTAAAAGCCAGCGCCTGCGTGGTCCAAGGAGGGAATTGAGGCCTGTCAAAGCGAAAGGCCGCCACCCTTTCGGATGGCGACCTCACCGGAGGACCTAGGGAGTGGTTGGCTCTACCACTCCAGCTTCTCCACGTTGTCGAAGGTCAGTTCGCTGCCGTCGGCAAGGACGATAGAGCCGGAGGCTTCGGCATCGAACTCGACGCCGCTCTCGGTTTCGGTGTAGGTCGTGCCTTCGTCGACCTGCAGGGTCCAACCGGAGTCACCACCCGGTCCGCCGTCGACGCCCTCGAGCTGTACCGTATCAGACCAGCCGTCGCCGCCGTTGAAGTAGTCGGCGCCGTCGCCGGATCCGAAGATGAAGAGGTCATCCCCGTCACCGCCCATGACGTGGTCGTCGCCGGCGCCGCCGTCGATGATGTCGTCCCCGGCACCGCCCATGACCGTGTCGTCGCCGTTCCCGGCATCGATGTCGTCGGCACCGCCTTCGCCGGAGATGACGTCGTCGCCGGAGGACCCGGTCAGGGTATCGGCGCTATCGGTTCCGGTGGTGCCGGCATCGAAGCCGTCATCGCCGGTATCGACCTGGACGAGCTGGGTTGCCGTCCGTGTATCGCCGCCCTCGTCGGTGGCCGTCGCCGAAACGTTGAGCATGAAGTCTTCGGAACCCGAAGGCACGGTGACGGTGAGACCACTGAGATCACCGGATTCGAGGCTCCAGGTGCCGTCCTGGTTCTCGGTCCCGGCCGACAGGGTGGCGCCGTCCGGCAGGCCGTCGATGGTGATGCTGAGGCTCTCTGACCCGTCCGTATCGGCTAGCGCCGTGGTGATGGTGAGCGGATACTCCATGCCGTCGCCGCCGCTGTTCATCACGTCGGTGACGCCGTCACTGTAGAGGTCGGCGACCTGATCGGCCGTCAGTTGCTGGTCGTAGATGGCGATGTCGTCCATGTGTCCGTCGAAATAGTCTTTCAGGTTGTTGGCCGTATTGTCGCTGCTCGACCACTGGTTGGCGCCGAAAGTCCATGGGTTTTCGTTGCCACCGAGTCCTTCCGTCCAGCTCGAGTCGGAGGCCACCTCTTCGCCGTTGACATAGATCCGCGCACCATCGTCACCCCAGGTCACCGTCACCTGGTTCCACTCGTGGGCACTGACGCTGCCGCCGGTGAAGTCGGTGTCGTCGTTGGTACCCTGCATGCGCAGGCGTATCGCGCCGTTCTGGACGAACAGACTGAAGTGGCCGCCGTCGTCGTAACCGGACGAATCGGAGGACGCCAATGTCTTGCGCCCACTGACCGTATCGGCGTTGAACCACATGGTTATGGCGCCGCTGTCCGGCTTCAGGTCAGCACTGTGATCGACCTCGATGTATTCGTTGGAATTACCGGGCCGGAACTCGGCCGACGTCGTCCCGAAAACGCCGCTATCGTCCTTGTCGAAGCTGCCGTGCATGGCCCCGTCGTTGTCACCAATCGAGTCGTAGAAGGTTGACCCGGACGTCTCGTCCACGTTCCAGTAACCGACCGGGGTGACGCCGCCGGCGGCTTCCGTGCCGGAACCCAGCGTCACGGAGAGTTCCGGCGCGTCGGCGATGCCGTCAACCGTAACGTTGACGGTCGATGTGGTCGTCGATGTGTCGCCGGTGGTCGTTTCGGTCGCCGTCGCCGTCACCGTCAGCGAGAAGTCGGCCGCCGAATCTTCGGCCGGCAGGATGGTCAGGCCGGAGAGATCGCCCGCCTCAAGGGTCCAGGTGCCGTCCTGGTTTTCCGTACCAGCCGAAAGCGTCCCCCCGTTCGGAACGCCGGAGATGGTGATCGACACGCTCTCCGAACCATCCGTATCGGCCAGGCCGGGATCGATGTTGAGTGCGATCGCCGTTTCCTCGTCGCCCGAGGCGTCGCTGAGGTCGAGCGTCGGCGCATCGGCATCGGCCGCCACCGAGACGTCGATGGTGTCGGTCGTCGTCGCCGTATCGGAGCCATCGGTCGACGTCGCCGTGACACTGAGCGTGAAGTCGGCGTCACTGTCGGCCGGCGGCGTGATGGTCAGGTTTTGCAGGTCACCAGACTCAAGCGTCCACGTGCCGTCCGTCGTCGTTGCGCTGACCGTCAGGGTGAAATCAGCATCCGAGTCAGCCGCTGGTGTTACCGTCAGGCCGTTCAGGTCATCGGCGGACAGAGTCCAGGTGCCGTCCTGGTTTTCCGTACCCGCACTCAGAGTCGCACCGTCGGGAACACCGGCAATGGTGATCGACAGGGATTCTGACGAATCCGTCACACCGGCGTCGATGTTGAGCGCGATCGCCTGGTCTTCCGTGCCGATGGCGTCAGAGACCGCCAGATCCGCTTCGTCTGCCACACCGGCTACGTCGACCGTGATGGTGCCGGACGTCGTCGCCGTCGCGGTGACGCTGAGATCGAAGCTGCCCGAATAGTCGTCAGGCGGCGTGATGGTCAGGTTTTGCAGATCACCGGACTCGAGCGTCCAGGTGCCGTCCCGATTTTCCGTACCGGCCGACAATGTCGCCCCGTCGGGAACGCCCGAGATGGTGATCGATAGGGATTCGGACCCATCCGTGTCGCCGAGACCCGGGTCGATGTTCAGCGCAATGGCGTTATCTTCCGATCCGGAAGCATCGGCCAGGTTCAACGTCGGCGTATCCGCATCGGCGGCGACCGAGACCGGGAGATTGGCCGTGACGGTTTCCGTATCCGAGCCGTCCGTCGTCGTCGCAGCAACAGACAGCGTGAAGTCGGCATCCGAATCGGCCGGCGGCGTGATCGTCAAACCATTCAATTGAGCCGGTGTCAGTTCCGCCGAACCGTTTTCGACGGTAATCGACTGTGTAGCGCCGTTGTCGTCGACATAGGCCAGTGTCGCTCCATCGGGAATGTCACCGATGGTGATCGACAGGCTCTCGGAGCCATCGGCCGTGCTGGCGTCGATGTCGAGGGCAATTGCCTGGTCCTCGGTGCCCGAGGCGGCCGTAACCGATACCGTTGCCGGGTCGGCGTCACCGTTGACGGTGACGTCGAAGGATTGCGTGACGGTTTCCGTATCGCCGTCGTTCTCGGTGGTCGTCACGTTCAGGCTCATGGTGATTTCACCCGAGAAATCATCCGGCGGCAGGATGCAAACCTGCGGCAATTCCTCCAGGGTCGCCGACCAGGTGCCGTCTCCATTGTCCGTGCCCGGCGCCAGTTGCGCACCCTCCGGCACGTCGCTGATTGTGATCGTCAGGCTCTCCGAACCGTCCGTGTCGCTCAAGGCCGCATCAAGATGGAGCTGGATCCAGGTGTCTTCGGTCCCGACTTCGTCCTGAACGCTTACGGTTGCTGCATCGGCGTCGCCGGTCACCGATACGTCGAGGGTGCTTGTCACCGTTTCCGTATCCGCGCCGTCTGTCGTCGTCGCCGTTACCGAAAGCTGGAAGTCCTCGTTGGAATCGGCCGGCGGCGTGATCGTCAGGCCGTCGAGGTCATCGGCGGACAGAGTCCAGGTGCCGTCCTGGTTCTCCGTACCGGCATTCAGGGTCGCCCCGTCCGGGACACCGGAGATGGTGATCGACAGGGATTCGGATGCATCCGTCACACCGGCGTCGATGTCGAGCGCGACCGCCTGGTCTTCGGTGCCGGACGCGTCGCTCACGGTAAGGTCGGCCTCGTCAGCCACCGCCGCCACGTCGACCGTCAGCGTACCCGTGGTCGTCGCCGTGTCGCCACCGTCGGCTTCCGTCGCCATTGCGGTGACGGAAAGGTCGAAGGATCCCGAGTAATCGTCCGGCGGCGTGATCTGCAAGCCGTTCAATTGGTCCGCACCCAGCGTCGCCGAGCCTTCCGTGACCGTGATCGTCTGCGTCGCACCGTCGCCATCCACATAGGTCAGAGTCGCACCGTCCAGGATATCGCCAATGGTGACCGACAGGCTCTCCGAGCCGTCCGTGTCCGTCAGGCCCGGATCGATGTCGAGCGCGATGGCGTTGTCTTCCGTGCCCGAAGCATCCGTCAGGTCGAGGGTCGGCGTGTCGGCATCGGCCGCCACCGAGACATCGATCGTACCGGACACGGTCTCCGTGTCGGTGCCGTCCGTCGATGTCGCCGACACCGACAAGGTGAAGTCGGCATCCGAGTCGGCGGCTGGTGTCACCGTCAGGCCGTTGAGATCATCGGCGGACAGAGTCCAAGTGCCGTCCTGATTCTCGGTGCCCGCATTGAGCGTCGCTCCGTCCGGAACACCGGAGATGGTGATACTCAGGGATTCGGACCCATCCGTATCGGTCAGGCCGGAACTGATGTTGAGCGCAATGGCATTGTCTTCCGTGCCCGTGGCATCGCTCAGGTTCAGCGTGGGCGCTTCCGCATCGGCCGCAACCGAGACGTCGATGGTGCCGGACACGGTCTCCGTGTCCGTGCCGTCCGTGGTCGTCGCGCTGACCGTCAGGGTGAAGTCGGCATCCGAGTCGGCGGCTGGCGTCACCGTCAGGCCATTGAGATCGTCGGCGGACAGAGTCCAAGTGCCGACCTGGGTCTCAGTGCCCGCATTGAGCGTCGCTCCGTCCGGAACACCGGAGATGGTGATACTCAAGGATTCGGAGCCATCCGTGTCGGTCAGGCCGGAACTGATGTTGAGCGCGATGGCGTTGTCTTCCGTTCCCGAGGCATCGCTCAGGTTCAGCGTCGGCGCATCGGCGTCGGCCGCCACCGAGACGTCGATGGTACCGGACACGGTCTCCGTGTCCGTGCCGTCCGTGGTCGTCGCGCTGACGGTCAGCGTGAAGTCCGCATCGGAATCGGCCGGAGGCGTCACCGACAAACCGTCGAGCTGCTGCTCGGTCAATGTCCAGGTGCCGTCCTGGTTCTCGGTTCCCGCATTGAGCGTCGCACCATCCGGCACGCCGCTGATGGTGATGCTCAAGCTTTCCGAACCGTCCGTGTCGGTCAGGCCGGAACTAATATTCAGCGCGATAGCATTGTCTTCCGTACCGGAGGCGTCCAGCGTTTCGAGGGTCGGCGCGTCGGCCACGGCTTCCACCGAAACATCGAGTGGCGCGGTTACCGTGGACGTATCGCCGGAAAGCGTTTCCGTTGCCGTGACGGAGACACTGAGCGTGAAATCGGCATCGCTGTCCGCCGGCGGCGTGATCGACAGGCCGTCGAGTTCGGCCGGATCGATCGTCCAGGTGCCGTCGCCGTTGTCGGTACCGGCGCTGAGCGTCGCGCCGGTCGGAACGTCGCCGATGGTGACGGACAGGGTTTCCGAGCCGTCCGTGTCACTGAGCGCCGCATTGATGGTGATGGCGATGTCGCCGTCCTCAAGACCGGATGCGTCGTCGACGGACACGGTCGGCGTTTCCGCCACCGTGTCGAGGGAGCCGACGTCGATCGTTTGTGTGGTCGTTTCCGTGTCACCGTCGTTCTCCGTCGCCGTCGCGGAAACGGTCACACTGAAGTCTTCGGTACCGTCCGGCACGGTCATCTCGAGACCGTCGAGATCGCCCGGATCGACGGACCAGGTGCCGTCGCCGTTGTCGGAACCGGCGCTGAGCGAAACGCCGTCTGGCACGTCGCTGATGGTCACCGACAGGGTTTCAGAACCGTCCGTGTCGGTCAGGGCCGTCGTAACGTCCAGATCGTAGGTCGTGAACGCATCGCCGGCGTCGCCGGTCGTCGTCGTCACGTCGCCGACCTTGATATAGCCGCCCGGGTTGCTGATGCCGATGGAATGCACACCGTCGAAGCCCGTGACATCGGAGAAGTCGACGGTGCCGCCGACTCCGTAGCTGTCGCCCATGGAGATCGATTGCGAGGTAATCTCGTCACCGTTCTCGTCATAGGCCTTGACGACGATGCCGTCGCCGCCTCACTTGCCGAGTTCGAGGGACTGCAGGTTGAAGGTCCCGCCGTCGTCGGCGGAAATCTCGATCTCACCCGTCGAATAGGCGATATCGCCGTAGGACCAGGCCCCGTCGAAGGTCAACGAACCGTCATCGGCGACGGTCACGGTTTCCGGGTCGCTCTCTGGCGTGCCACCGCTGGTGAAGGTGCCGTCGTCGATGCTGACTTCGAGCGTCGGCGCGTCGGCGTCACCGGTGACGGAAACGTCGAGCGTGCCCGTGGTCGTCGCCGTGTCGGTTCCGTCCGCCGAGGTGGCGCTAACGGAGAGTTGGAAGTCTTCGTTGGAATCCGTCGGCGGCGTGATCGAAAGGCCGTTCAGCTGATCCGGTGTCAGGTCGGCCGAGCCGTTTTCCACCGTAATCGTCTGCGTCGCGTCTTGATCATCCACATAGGTCAGCGTCGCCCCGGTCGGAATGTCGCCGATGGAGATGGAGAGCGTCTCGGAGGTATCCGTCAGTGCCGCGTCGATGCTCAGCGGGATGGCGGTATCCTCGGTGCCGCTGGCCGCCGTCAGATCCAGCGTCGGCGCGTCCGCGTCGGCGGCAACGTCGACCGTCAGCGTCCCCGACGTGCTTGCTGCATCGCCGCCGTCCGCCTCCGTCGCCGTCGCCGCGACGGAAAGATCGAAGCTGCCCGAATAGTCGTCAGGCGGCGTGATCGTCAGGCCGTTCAGATCACCGGCGGACAGAGTCCAGGAGCCGTCCGGGTTTTCGGTACCAGCATTGAGGGTCGCACCGTCGGGAACATCGCTGATCGTGATCGACAGCGCCTCGGACCCATCCGTATCCGTCAAACCGGGATTGATGTTGAGCGCGATGGCATTGTCTTCCGCGCCCGACGCGTCGCTCAGGTTCAGCGTCGGCGTGTCCGCATCCGCCGCAACCGAAACGTCGAGCGTGCCGGTGACGGTTTCCGTATCGGTGCCATCGGTCGTCGTCGCGCTCACCGTCAGCGTGAAATCGGCATCGCTGTCCGCCGGCGGCGTGATGGTCAGGCCGTCGAGTTGCTGTTCCGTCAAGGTCCAGGTGCCGTCCGGGTTCTCGGTACCGGCACTGAGGGTCGCTCCGTCAGGAACGCCGGAGATGGTAACGCTCAGGCTTTCCGAGCCATCCGTGTCGCCAAGACCCGGATCGATATTGAGCGCGATGGCATTGTCTTCCAAACCCGAACTGTCGCTCAGGTTCAGCGTCGGCGTGTCCGCATCGGCCGCAACCGACACATCCAAGGTCCCCGTGGTCGTCGAGGTGTCCCCGGTGCTCGATTCCGTCGCCGTCACCGACAATGTGAAGTCGACATCGGAGTCGGCTGGCGGTGTGATCATGAGACCATCGAGGTCGTCGGCGGACAGAGTCCAGGTGCCGTCCTCGTTGTCCGTACCCGCATTGA
>Ga0056114_1000078_pt1 | contig 24234 bp, 22 predicted proteins | sample WorMetHERISLAND1_FD_77005 | JGI IMG/M metagenome (GOLD analysis project Ga0056114, IMG submission 77005) | Marine gutless worms symbiont microbial communities from Max Planck institute for Marine Microbiology, Germany - Olavius loisae HERON... ...
AAGCGTCATAGGTGATTTAGGCTATGCCTGCTCTATCCTGTTTGCCATCGAGAAAAACGAGATCAGATGCTTCATTCCGCGTCCCAACTATAAAAAGTATGGCTAGCTATGTATATAGCTCCCTAAAATATAAGTATCAGAACATATGCCTATTTGGGCAGCCCATAGGTTTAAGCGAGTAGGTTTAAGCGAGGAACGAACCCCAACTTCCGCCGTTGGGGTTCTGTTGGGGGTCAGCCATCCATAGCCTCATTCCAACCTACCCGCCCAACATTGCTTTCAGCGTGGTACCCAGCTCGGACGGCGAGGCCGAAACATGGATGCCGACGCTCTTCATCGCCTCGATCTTTTCCCTGGCACCGCCCTTGCCGCCGGCGATGATCGCGCCCGCATGGCCCATACGGCGGCCCGGAGGCGCGGTAAGACCGGCGATGAAGCCTACAGTGGGCTTCTTCTTGGTCTTGGCTTGCTTGAGGAAATCCGCGGCGTCTTCCTCCGCTGTACCCCCGATCTCACCGATCATGATGATGGACTCGGTCTTAGGGTCATCGAGGAACATATCTAGGCAGTCGATGAAGTTGGTACCGTTAATCGGATCGCCGCCGATGCCGATGCAGGTGGACTGCCCCAGACCCACTGCCGTGGTCTGTGCCACCGCCTCGTAGGTCAGGGTCCCGGAACGAGAGACGATGCCCACATTCCCCGGCCGGTGGATGTGGCCGGGCATGATGCCGATCTTGCATTCATCAGGAGTGATGACGCCGGGGCAGTTGGGGCCCACCAGCCGAGTTTTGGAGCCGGTCAGTACCCGCCTGACCTTTACCATATCCGCGACCGGAACGCCTTCCGTGATGAAGACCACCAGGGGGATCTCGGCATCGACTGCCTCCATAATGGAGTCCGCGGCGAAGGGTGGCGGCACATAGATGACAGAGGCCGTGGCACCGGTCTTGGCTACTGCGGCGGCCACCGTATCGAAGACCGGGAGCCCCAGATGTTTGGTTCCTCCCTTGCCGGGGGTGACACCGCCGACCATCTTGGTCCCATAGGCGATCGCCTGCTCCGAATGGAAGGTGCCTTGAGCACCGGTGAAGCCCTGACAAATGACCTTGGTATCTTTATCGACGAGAATTGACATTAGTGTGCCTCCTTCAGGGCCGCGACGACCTTCTTTGCGGCGTCACCGAGACTGTCCGCTGCTACGATATCCAATCCGGATTTGTCGAGGATCGCCTTGCCCTTATCCACATTTGTGCCCTCCAAGCGCACCACCAGGGGCACGTGGATATCGAGCTCTTTGGCCGCCGCTACGATACCCTCGGCGATGGTGTCACAGCGCATGATACCACCGAAGATATTAACCAGGATGCCCTTCACGTTGGGATCGGAAAGGATGATCTTGAAGCCGACGGTCACCCGCTCGGCGCTGGCACCGCCCCCCACGTCTAGGAAATTGGCCGGATCGCTGCCTTCGAGCTTGATGATGTCCATGGTCGCCATAGCCAATCCCGCGCCGTTGACCATGCAGCCAATGGAGCCATCCAGCTTGATGTAGTTGAGCTCGTGTTGACTCGCCTCCAGCTCTGCCGCATCTTCCTCGCTCTCGTCACGCAGGTCGGCAACCTCTTTCTGGCGGAACAGTCCATTGTGTTGTCGAAGTTCATCTTGGCATCCAGGGCCAGCAACTCCCCCGCACCGGTCACCACCAGCGGGTTGATCTCCACCAGGCTCGCGTCCAGCTCCGTATAGGCCTTGTACATGCCCTGCAGGAAGGTCACTGCCGAGCGGATCTGCGGACCCTCCAGGCCCAGCCCGAAGGCCAGCTTGTGGGCATGGAACGGTTGCAGACCGGTGGCGGGATCGATGGCTACCTTGATGATCTTCTCTGGGGTCTTGGCGGCCACCTCCTCAATGTCCATGCCGCCCTCGGTGGAGACCATCATGGTCACCCGGCCGGTAGCCCGGTCCAGCAACACGCCCAGATAGAGCTCGCGGGCGATGTCGCAGCCCTCCTCAATATAGACTCGCTTCACCTCCTTACCCCCAGGTCCGGTCTGATGGGTGACCAGATTCATCCCCAACATCCGCTCGGCGGTCGTCTTGACCTCCTCACGGGACTTGACCACCTTCACGCCGCCGCCCTTACCGCGGCCGCCGGCATGGATCTGGGCCTTGACCACCCACCCCGAACCGCCTAACTTCTGCGCGGCCACCTCCGCCTCGGTGGGCGTGAATGCGACGTGGCCCCTGGGTACGGCGACGCCGAACTTGGCTAGGAGCCCTTTGGCTTGATATTCATGGATATTCATGCGCTCAGTCATCCTCGTGCATCCGCCCGAATGCAAATGAAGAAACCCCGACTGTTAGCATCAGGTGTGCCAGCTTCCTCTGTCGCAAACAGCCTGAATCGGATCCGAACGGCAGTTGCGGATCGGGCGGCATTGGCTTGATGGGATTTTTTATTTATCGGAATCCGGGAAACCTTGCCGCGTTGCGGCAACCTTGTAAAAATACCCTACCGGCATGGTTTAACGCCAGTCCGAATCGGAAGCTGTCCAGTTATACCAAATTGCTTGTAAGTATTTCGGTAAGTTTAAGGTCTCGGTCATCCCGCAGAGGTCCTGGGACTGCGGCTGCTTGAAGATGCGCAAAGTGCAGCGTGCCCATCAAAGATGCGGCTCGCCACATCCCACCCTGTGAATTGCTCATGTCTTGGGTGGATGCCACCTAGCCCGATCCATTGGGTTCTGCGGAAGTACCTTAAACCCAAAATGGGTATACAATGGCCTACTATTGAAAGACGAGATGGCTCGACGGTATAGCAGCTATAATGACCGAGCAGTCAGTAGACTTTGACAGGTGGAGTGCTTATGGCCTGGAATGAACCGGGGGGTGGGAACAAGGACCCATGGAGCGGAAAGAGCTCAGATCAGGGACCGCCGGAGTTGGATGAGGTGGTACGCAAGCTTCAAGAACGCCTCGGCGGGCTGTTCGGAGGGAAGGGCCGGCGTGGATCGGACAAGTCCGATGGGAATAGCGGCTCACCGGGAGCGGGGGGCGGTATCGGCGGCAATGCCGTCATGCTTGGGGCAGCGGTCTTGTTCGTTATCTGGCTGGCATCGGGCATCTATATTGTAGGGCCCGCAGAACGCGGCGTCGTGCTGCGTTTCGGTGCCTATGCCAAGATCACCGATCCCGGACCCCACTGGCAGATCCCGTATCCGATTGATGAAGTGCGCAAAATCAATGTGGACGAGATTTCTTCCTTCACCCACAAAGCCGCTATGCTCACCAAGGACGAAAATATCGTCGACGTGGAGCTTACCGTGCAGTCCCGCATTCAAGATGCGGCGGACTACCTCTTCCAGGATCAGTCCCCGGAAAAGACCTTGCGTGACGCCACCGAGACGGTGGTGCGTAAGACCATCGGTGGCAGCCGCCTGGACTTCATTCTGACCGAGGGGCGCAGCGCCGTCGCCGCGGCTATCCGCGAGCGTGCCCAGGACCTGATCAACCAGTACAAGAGCGGCTTGGAGATCACCTCGGTGAACATGCAGCCGGCCAAGCCCCCGGAGCAGGTCAAAGAGGCCTTCGACGATGCCATAAAGGCGCGGGAGGACAAGGAACGCCTGGAGAACAAAGCCGAGGCCTATGCCAACGAGATCCTACCCCAGGCCCGTGGCGAGGCCGCGCGCGTGCTGGCAGATGCCAAGGCCTATCGGGACAAGGTAGTAGCCGGTGCCGAGGGTGAGACCTCGCGCTTTCTCGCCATCCTGAACGAGTACGAGAAGGCACCCCAGGTAACCCGCGAGCGTCTGTACCTGGAGACCATGGAGCATGTCCTTGGTGGCTCCAACAAGGTCCTCCTGGACGTCGAGGAGGGAAATAGCCTCATGTATTTGCCCCTCGACCAGCTGATCAACGCGGACAACCGCCGAGACCAAACGAGGGAGCTTAAAAACCCCACTTTAGCGGCTGATCAGGAGCTGAAGTCGGCACCCCAGCGTAAGGTGATTCGCGAACGGAGGTCTCGTCAATGAATCGAGTCAAGATGCTGGCGCCCATCGGGCTGATCCTGGTTGCCCTGGTGGTCTATGCCATGACCTTCACCGTCAACCAGTGGGAGGTGGCAATCAAGCTCCGCCTGGGTGAGATCATCGACAGCGAATACGTACCTGGACTACATTTCATGGTCCCGGTGCTGAACAACATCAAGAAATTCGACGGCCGCATCCAGACTCTGGATTCCCGGCCTGAGCGGTTCCTGACGGTGGAGAAGAAAGACGTGATCGTCGACTCCTTCGCCAAGTGGCGCATCACCAACCCGGGGCAGTTCTTCCGCTCCACCGGCGGTGACAGCGGGCGCACTGCTAGACTGCTCTCCGAGCGCGTCAACACGTCGCTGCGCGACGAGTTCGGTAAGCGCACTATTCAAGAGGTCGTCTCAGATGATCGTCTGGAACTGATGCAGATCCTGACAAAAAAGGTGGATACCAACGCTGCCGAGCTTGGGATCGAAGTGGTAGACGTCCGAGTCAAGAAGATCGATCTGCCGCCTGAGGTCAGTGAGTCGGTCTATCAGCGCATGCGCGCCGAACGCGAACGGGTAGCCCGGGATCTGCGCGCCAAGGGCGCGGAAGCTGCTGAGCGCATCCGCGCCGATGCCGACCGACAGCGGACCGTGATCCTGGCCGGTGCCTACAAGGAATCCGAGCAGCTACGGGGCAAAGGCGACGCCAAGGCCTCGGAGATCTATGCCAATGCCTTCAACCGCAACCAGGATTTTTTCAGTTTCCACCGCAGCCTCAACGCCTACCGCAATACATTTGGGCGGGGTGGTGATGTGATGATCCTGCAGCCAGAGTCGGATTTTTTCCGTTATTTCAAGGAGAGGGCCCCGGCGGGCATCGGTATTCCACCGACTTCTGGCACAGGCCCCACCTCCCGAGCCCTAGCTAGTGAGGAACCTGCACCAAAGCTGCGGACCGCTGCTCCGATACGTGAACATGAACCAGGGCAAGTCTCTATGCAGTGGCAGTGACGGTGGCAGTTACCGTAACATCTGCCGCCGCTGGCAACTGGCTGTTGCGCCTGGAGTTGCGTCTACGGTACCCCCACGACCATCATTTCCGAACGAACATATGTGTTTGCACCCTTTGATTTTCTGGTAGTGGATAAACGTTGTCATTCCGGCAATAACGCGGAGCCCAAGTGTCAGGGACGGCGGAAACAGTGAGGGTTCGAATCATTATGTCGCACAACTATGTCACTTCATATTTAACCTCTACCAATGCGCTGCCTGTTGGAGCTCGAAGGTGCCTGGCCTTCTCTGAGCCTAGATTAGACTACAGCACGCCTTGCGTCTGGTGACTGAACAGGATAACTGTTCATTGCAGCTGACCGGCTTGGTGAGCATGGTGGTAGGTGTCGTGCTTTTGTATGTGGTGAGTTGAAACCGGCTATGCGGAAGGAACGCTGGCTATTACCCGCCGGGACGGAAGAGATCCTACCTCCGCGGGCGCAGGTAATGGAATGTTTGCGCCGCGAGTTGCTGGATCTTTACGGAAGTTGGGGTTACGAGTTCGTAATCCCGCCGTTTGTCGACTATCTCGACTCCCTGCTCACAGGTACCGGCCACGATCTGGACCTCAAGACCTTCAAGTTTACCGATCAGCTGAGTGGCAGGATGCTCGGTGTGCGTGCCGATATGACGCCCCAGGTAGCGCGCATCGATGCCCATCATCTGCGCAGCGACGCGCCGACACGGCTCTGTTACCTGGGCACCGTGTTGCACACGCGGGCGGATGATTTCGCCGGCACCCGTAGTCCGATGCAGATCGGAGCGGAGCTTTATGGTCATTCGGGGGTTGAGAGTGACGTGGAGATTCTGCGCCTGGCCCTGCTGACCCTGGAGACGGCGGGTATTAGGGGCCTCTACTTAGGCCTGGGCCATGTCGGTATCTTCCGCGGACTCGCGCGCCAAGCGAGACTCGACGAACACCAGGAAATGGCTTTGTTCGAGGCCTTGCAACGCAAGGCCGTGCCCGAAATCGAGCTTTTGATCAAGGCATACCGATTAGACGGTGTCCAGGCGCGGATGATGTTGGCCCTAGCGACGCTCAACGGCGACAATGCGCTGGATCAGGCAACAACTGAGCTAGCGGCTGCCGGTCCGCCGGTGCAGGCTGCCATTGATCACTTGCGACGCGTGGCTGAGGAAACGTATAAATGGCTGCCAGACATACCGGTGCATTTCGATCTGGCGGAGCTGCGGGGCTACCATTACAAGACGGGCGTGGTGTTCGCCGCCTTCGTGCCTAGCTGGGGACAGGAAATCGCGCGTGGTGGACGTTATGACGACATCGGTCGGGTGTTCGGGCGATCCCGTCCCGCCGTTGGGTTCAGTACCGATCTCAACTGCCTGTTGCGCCTGGGTACCGGCATCGACGCACGTTATCAACGGCCCCGCCGGGTATTTGCACCCTGGTCGTCGGACCCGGACCTACAACGGGAGATCGAGCGCCTGCGCCGAGAGGGACGGCAGGTGGTCACAGAGCTTCCAGGGCAAGATAAAGGTGCGCGGGAGCTTGCGTGCGAAGCCCGCTTGGAACGTGCGGACACGGGCTGGGTGTTGGTCGCCGAGTAGGATGGGGTGACGGAGGAACCCCATCCTACGCTGCTTCCATCGGGAATTCTGATTTGCCGCCAATGAACTGAACGGAACGCTGTGTGAGCATGGGAAAGAACCTGGTCGTGATCGGAGCCCAGTGGGGTGACGAGGGTAAGGGCAAGGTCGTGGATCTGCTGACGGACCGGGCAGCGGCTGTGGTCCGCTTCCAGGGTGGACACAATGCAGGACACACGCTCGTCATTAACGGGATACAGACCATCCTGCACCTGATTCCCTCCGGGATCCTACGCGAGGACGTGGAATGTATCATCGGCAACGGGGTGGTACTGTCGCCGGGGGCCTTGCTGGAGGAGCTGCACATGCTCGAAAAGAGCGGTGTAGCGGTTCGCCGACGGCTACATATCAGCCCTGCCTGCCCACTAATTCTATCTTACCACATCGCCTTGGATCAGGCACGGGAATACGCCCGCGGCAAACAAGCCCTCGGGACCACCGGTCGGGGTATTGGGCCGGCATACGAGGACAAAGTATCACGACGGGGCCTGCGCGTCGGGGATTTGCTCGATGCCAAGGGCTTTGCCAAGAAGCTGCGCGAGGTTATGGACTACCATAACTTCGTCCTGGTGCATTACTTCAAGGCCGAAGCAGTTGATTATCGGGGCGTCTTGGATGAGGCCCTCAGTCAGGCGGAAGCAATCGCCCCACTGGTTGGGGACGTTCCAGGCTTGCTCCACACCCTCGGTCGGGCAGACAAAAACCTATTATTCGAAGGGGCGCAGGGCGCTTTGCTCGATATCGATCACGGCACCTATCCCTTCGTGACCTCCTCCACCACCACTGCCGGCGGGGCAGCCAGTGGTAGCGGTATGGGTCCAATGAGCTTGGACTATGTTCTGGGTATCGTAAAGGCCTATACGACCCGGGTCGGTGCCGGTCCCTTTCCCACGGAGCTATTCGACGCAGAGGGGGACCATCTGAGCGAGGTCGGCCGGGAATTCGGCGCCACCACCGGGCGTAAGCGCCGCTGCGGGTGGCTCGATATGGTGACCCTCAGGCGCTCACTCGATATCAACAGTGTCAGCGGTCTGTGCATCACCAAGCTTGACGTCCTCGATGGCATACAGACGATCAGGATCTGCACCGACTACGCGCTGGACGGCCAGCAGCTGAACACACCGCCTACTACTGCCGACGCCCTAAGTCGATGCCGGCCACGCTATCTGGAGTTGCCTGGTTGGGAGACACCGACCCTGGGTGCGAGATCCTACGATACACTGCCGCAGAACGCCCGCAGCTACTTGGCCAAGATCGAGGAGCTTTCAGGGCTGCCCATCGACCTCATCTCCACCGGACCGGATCGCGTGGATACCATCATCAAGCGGCATCCATTTGATACCTGAGTCGAAGCGGTTAGGTTACGGTTACGTCCTCACTGATCTCCCGTAGCGGCCAGTGTCAACCTCCTAGCGCGATTTACCTATGGTCCATGAGGCATCTGTTCGTGCTGCTTGCCCGCGCGGTAATTATCCCTTGACGACATTGTACAAAAATTGGAGGTCACATATGCCTTACCTCAATGCTGGAAAGAGCAACGCGAAAAAATTGATTTTGGCGGGGGCGCCAAATCCGGCACTGTGGGCGTTAAGTGTATGCTGATCCAAAGCTCGAGTACGGTGCTGGTCAAAGGTACAAGCACTCGATTCTGGCACACCAGAAGGGCCCAAGATCCTGTCTGAAGACCATGTTAGAATCGAGGCCAAATCCAGGGGATGGGATAAAGGTCAAGGGGATTAAGCAAGAACTACCAGCCTTCATTATTGTGGAAAACCAATTAACCGGAGAGAAGTATATTACCCGGGTAGGGATAAGCGTAGACAGTTTATAAGAATTCAGCGCTGCTTCAACCTTATCAGCGTTAGGAGGGAGCCAGTTAGCAGAATTAGGTTATGGAAGCTCAAGTGGTTTTAGCGAGATTCGCGCACACTTTCGTCCCCGGGGTGGAAAATTACCCTTCGATAAACCATCAAACACGGTTCATCAGCAATGTGAGGGAGAAATCGATCTCCTATATGATCAAGTAGTCGACAGAAGAATGGAGGCATTCGAACAGGTGACAAACGGGAACCGGCTTCCTTACTATCCTGTGAACCCCAACTCTAAATTCGTATGCATTCGCATTCTTATAGAGTCTAGGAATGTCTTGACCGAAACCTGATCTTTCAGTACCTGGTCCCAACCTGGGTGTTGCCAACAAATAGCTATCCTACTAGCTAGGACTATGAAACGATCTCTGACGCAGGTGCTTTTCGCAATGATAGCGGTTTCTTGCATGGGCGGAGGAAATGACGCGAAGTTTATCGAACTACAACATGACATTGAGTAATCTTTGACCGTAGGTGATAGTTACGAAAGAAATCGAGCGATTGCCCAATGAAAGCTGAGGTCGAGAGAGTTTATACATATTTATAATTCCGTCGGTACATCATTACTCCAGGCCTAGCAATGACAAAAGGACTGTCACGCTAAGAGTAAGGAACAAAAGGAACAAATGGATTGAGCGAGTAGAGATAATCACCATCTCAATGTCTCAGATGTCAACGCACCCTCGAACCCGTGAGCAATACTGACGTCTGGAAAACCACGGCTGAGGTCGAGACCTGCATCCGGGGCATGGGCAGCAACCTGGCAACCCTGCTGGAGGTACGGCGGATTGACAAACCCTTGATGATCGGCGTCCACACCGGCGGGGTTTGGTTGGCACAACGCTTGCGTAAGCAGATTGCCCTCGCTGATCCCTTGGGCCAGCTCGATATCTCTTTCTACCGCGACGATTTCACCCGCATCGGCATGCATCCGCAAGTCCGCCCTTCCCGACTCCCGGTGTCGGTAGACAACCGCCATATCGTCCTGGTAGATGACGTGTTGCAGACCGGCCGCACTATTCGTGCCGCCCTGAATGTCCTGTTTGACTATGGCCGGCCGGCTTCGGTCTTGTTGGCTACCCTGGTCGAGCGCGACGGACGGGAGCTGCCGATCAAGCCCAACCTAGTGGGGCTGACGGCCCGGCTTGAGCCGGGGCAACAGATCAAACTCACCGGCCCGGACCCGCTCTTGCGCGTCCTGGGTCAGATCCCAGCGGAACGCGGTGGAACCAGTGGACCAGCAGCAGCCTCGCTATGAGCCTCTCCGATATCCAACTCGACGGGCAGGGAAACCTCAAGCATTTCCTTACCATCGAGGGCTTGAACCGCACGTTCCTGAATGAGATGCTGGACAAGAGTGAGGGCTTTCTGGGGGTTGCCGAGCAGGCAGTTAAGAAGGTTCCCTTGTGTCGGGGCAAGATTGTCGCAAACCTCTTTTTCGAGACCAGCACCCGCACCCGCACTACTTTCGAGCTCGCCGCCAAGCGACTCTCCGCGGACGTACTCAACCTCAACATCAATACCTCGGCCACCGCCAAGGGGGAAACCCTACTCGACACCCTGCGCAACCTGGAGGCCATGCACGTGGACATGTTCGTGGTGCGCCACGCCGAGAGCGGCGCAGCCCACTTCATCGCCCAGCATGCGAGCCCCCACGTCAGCATCATCAACGCCGGCGACGGGCGCCATTCCCATCCCACCCAGGGAATGCTGGACATGTTCACCATCCGTCGGCACAAAGGAGATTTCGCTGCGCTGTGCGTAGCCGTAGTCGGGGACATCCTGCACTCGCGGGTGGCACGCTCCCAGCTCCTGGCGTTGAATACCCTCGGGGCCGGCGAAGTCCGCGTCATCGCCCCGCGGACCCTGATCCCTGCCCATATTGAGGCACTGGGAGCGCGGGTCATCCACGATCTGCGCGAAGGGGTGCGGGACGCTGATGTTATCATCATGCTGCGCCTGCAGCGTGAACGGATGCGGGGAGCCATGTTCCCGAGTGAGCACGAGTACTTTCAGCTCTTCGGCCTCACTGAAGAGCGGCTCAGTACTGCCAAGCCGGACGCCATCGTCATGCATCCCGGACCCATCAACCGAGGGGTGGAGATGGCCTCTCAGGTAGCCGACGGCCGTCGCTCGGTGATCCTGGAGCAGGTCAGCAACGGTATTGCGGTCCGCATGGCAGTCATGTCCATGTGCATCGGGACCCAGAACCTGCATGCTCAGGAAGGAGCACCTGGGTGACGGAACCGGGATTTGTCGACATTGGCCCGAACCAGGGCAATTGTGGGAGACTGTATGAGAACCAATCCGTTAGTTGTCATTTCGAGCTTGGCGAGGAATCCTTGTCCCGATGGAGGAGGCATCTTATGCCAAAACAACGGCATTGCTACGTGTTCAATGTAAAGGCCTCAGTAGAAATGATAAGGCTAGTTTTTATACACCCTCTGAGGTATGTTGCGGGCTGACAAAATACGGCAAGGAGGAATCAGGAGTATAGTTCCATCCAATCCCACAGGAAAATTATCCTCTGGAGTGGGTTTACCTCTCGTCGGTGGTCTGCTAGACGACCTCCAGCCAGCATATTCAGATATTCTTCCCCAGCATGTCTCTCCTTGATCTTCTGGGATAGGATAGGGAGTGGGGAAACAGGAATCACGATAAACACAAAAGGACACGAATGCATACGCATGAGGGTTCGTGTCCTTTTGTATCTATCGTGGTTTTCTGGTTTCCATACTAAAATTCATGCCTCGTCGGTCTGAGGCAAAGCCTTGCTAGGGAAATGTCAACAGGACCTAAAATCAGCATCTGCAACGGCCGCCTAGTAGACCCGGTGAACGGGATTGACGCCGAGTGCAACCTGCACATTGCCGACGGGCGTGTTGCCTCCGTCGGCCAGGCACCAGCTGGGTTTCGCGCCGACCGTACCCTGGACGCGCGGGGCCTGATCGTCTGCCCCGGGCTGGTGGACTTGTGCGCCAGCTTGCGCGAACCGGGGTATGAGCACAAGGCTACCATTGCCAGTGAAACCGCAGCCGCAGCCGCAGCCGGCATTACTACCTTGTGTTGTCCGCCAGATACCCAGCCGGTCATCGATACCCCAGCGGTGGCCCGGCTCGTGGTCCGGACCGCTGAGCGTCACGGCCAGGCCCGGGTGATGCCTGCAGGTGCCCTCACCCAGGGCCTGCAGGGCGAGCAGATCAGTGAGATGGCAGCGCTCAAGCACGCCGGATGTCCGGTCATGAGCCACGCTGATCGGCCTATTAAGAACACCTTGGTCCAGCGGCGGGCAATGGAGTACGCGACCACCCACGGCCTGATCGTCTTTCTGCGCCCGGAGGACAAACACCTGCGGGACGGGGGGTGTGTCCACGAGGGTCGGGTGGCTACCCGACTTGGGTTACCGGGCATCCCGGAAGCGGCGGAAACCGTCGCGTTGGCGCGGGATCTGGCCCTCGCGGAACAGACCGGGGCCGGCATCCATTTCCGCTGCTTGTCCACCGGTCGGGCTACCCGTATGCTCGCCGAGGCGATCCAACGCGGCCTCCGGGCAAGTGCCGATGTGAGTGCCCATCAGCTCTTCCTGACCGAAGACGACATTGGGGCGTTCGACAGCAACTACCATGTCACACCGCCGCTGCGTGCCGGCGAGGATCGAGCAGCCCTGCGCGCCGCCTTAGCCCGCGGTGATCTGACCGCCGTCTGTTCGGATCACCACCCCCATGAGCAGGACGCCAAGCTGGCCCCGTTCCCAGCCACCGCACCGGGTATCTCGGCTCTGGAGACCCTGCTGCCTCTGGTGCTGCGCCTAGTTACCGAACAGGTGACGGATCTGCCAACCGCGCTGGCCCGGATCACCGTTGGACCGGCCCGGGTCCTGCAATTGCCCGTAGGTCGGCTCGATCCGGGACGGGTCGCTGATGTCTGCGCCTTCGATCCCAATGCGTGCTGGACACTGTCGGCGTCGACTTTGGTCAGCGCCGGTCACAATACCCCCTTTCTCGGCTGGGAACTCAAGGGACGGGTAGCCTGGACCCTGCTCGCCGGCCGCGTTGTGTTCCAACGTGGCTAAAATCAGTGGGGTCAGACTCGATTGATCTACATTGGATTGCCTACTGTAGATACCCTGAAATAGCGAAGCGTGGGAAACTCAGCGCAAAATCATAAATCAATCGGGCCTGAACCCACTGATTTTAACCAACCCGCAACATGGTGCACGACCAGCGCCACCAACAGCTCCAGGTGGTCGACCTGGTCGTTCAGGGCCGGGATGTAGCCAAACTCCTTACCGCCAGCCGCCAGGAAGCGGTCCCGGTTCGTCACGGCGATCTCCCCTAGGGTTTCGAGGCAGTCGGCTGCAAAGCCGGGGCAGACGACATGGACCTTCCTCACGCCCTCGCGGCCCCAGGCCATCAGGATCTCCTCCGTGTAGGGCCGCAGCCACTCCTTACGCCCGACCTGAGACTGAAAAGCGAGCTGCCAACGCTGAGGGGCAAGCGCGAGAGCCTCGGCTGTCAAGCGCGCGGTCTTACGGCACTGGCAGCCGTAAGGATCGCCGCGCAGCAGGTACTCCTGCGGGATACCGTGGAAGGAGAATAATAGCCGGTCAGGTTCACCCTGTTCGTCCCAGTAGGTATGGATGCTGTGCGTCAATGCGGAGATGTAGCCCGGCTCGTCGTGGTACTGATTGATAAAGCGCAGCTCAGGCAACCGGCGCCAAGTCGAAAGTACGGCGGTAACCGCGTCGAAGCTGGAGGCCGTGGTGGTCGCCGAATATTGGGGATAGAGGGGCAACACCAGGATGCGGCGGGCGTTCGCGTCGCGGAGAGCGGCCAGTGCCGAGGCGATTGAGGGGTTGCCGTAGCGCATCCCGAGCGCCACCTGCACGGGTTCCAGCAGATGCTGGTCGAGCCGTTCCTGAAGGGCCCTGACCTGACGCCGGGCGATGACCAGCAGCGGTGAGCCTTCAGCCGTCCACAGCCCACGGTAGGATCGGGCGGAGCGTCGTGGGCGGAAGCGCAGTATGATGCCGTGCAGAATCGGCCACCACAGGGTTCGCGGCAGCTCAACTACCCGCGGGTCGCTCAGGAATTCAGCCAAGTAGCGCCGCACCGCAGACACCGTTGGGGCATCCGGCGTGCCCAGATTGATCAGGAGCACCCCCAACCCATGCGGCATGCCACGTCGGAATCCGGTCTCCTGCCTGGATTTCATGGGAGTAGGCCGCTCAGGCCCGTTGCGGGCTGGGAATCTTATAACACATGAAAACAGTCGGTTGAGATCAGATACTAACAGGACCACTCCGCCAGATACCGAAGCAGTGATTGGAAGCGCTTCTGCCCTGCTTCGCCGAACAAGGGGTCCTGCTCGCTAGACGCCGCCGAGAGGAGCTCGTCCCAATCGCCTGCAAACAGTTGTTCCCGCGCCAACGGAAAGGCCTCGCGCTCCTCCAGGTCCACATGCTCCCGCAAGGTCTTGACTAACTCGCGGCCCTGGACCTCCACCTGGTCCCGCCGTAGGACCCCCTCGTGCATGATGCCTTCCAACGAGCGGCGAAAACGCTTATTAACTTGGCTAAGCTGCAGATGCTGGTTACTCAACAGGTCCAGTACCGGATACTTATCATAGCCACGCGCCCGGAGCCGGTTGAAGACGTCCTCCTCGCTTGGATGGTGGATCTGATCGGCGTAGTCTTCCATATACTCCAGCAGTTCACACAAGAGCTCATAGTTCAGTTCGCCGCCCGCGCGGAACTGGTCCAACAGGCCATCGAGTAGGTCGAGCACGCGGAGGAGGTGTCTGTGATCCCGAATGAGACGGTTAATCAGCTCGGCCATTGATTCTCCTCTCCACAAAATCCATAGACGGGCATGGAACCGAGACACGGCACCAATTATAAGCTAGTCTAGCACGACAGCCGGAGGGGCGTTAAATCAGGCATGCCCAACGCCTATTTCTACAGACTTCTGCAAGTGCCGGGGTTACCGCACAATAACCATTCAGTTCTCCGTTGACGGCTCTATGACCACCAGACGGAAGCGGCAGCGTGCCGTTTGCTGGGATGGCACCTCCACCTTTCCGGATCGATCAAAGCCAGCTGCCCGCTCGTGCTGACATCCGAAGAAGAGAACGGGAAGGTTAGCCTTGGACGCTCAGTCACCCGCAGTGCTACAGCTCCACGTCCAACAATACGCGATAGGCTGCTTTCCCACATCATCGCTCGGCTAACCTAGGCCACCAGGATGGTCGCCGGGTAACGGGCCAACCCCTGTCTGAGTCTATGGAGCGCGGTTCTGTAAGGCGAGGAGCGCCCAGGCCAGTTGACCAGCAGGTGATAGTGATACTACTTGTTCCCGTCCTACTCCCGAGAGCAGAGCCGCTTCGTCCTCGTCCGTGAGATATCGCACGCAGAAGGGCAACCCATCACCCGTCGGTAGCCAATCGGTGCAGACTCCCTCCTTCCAGTGGATGGTCACCAGGGCATCCACCGTCAGGATCCGACCTCAAAACATTCCAGTAATACGGGTGTATCCCAGATACCCAGGGTTCTTCCCCAAGGATATTTTCTCCGATCACCAAAAATAAATTTTGGCCTAGCCAGAAAGTCACCGTCTCTCATGCTAAGTGATTTTTCCTAGAATTACTAATATGCGCAATAAAGCAGTTTACTGCCATACGTCAAACGCAACCCAACCTTGTTCGCTCCCTTGCGGTGAAAATAGGCTCGCCAAATGTGTTCATACTCAAAAACTACTTTAGCAGCCAATTCCCATGCTATGGGTGGATATGAATATATTCATATTTCGGAGGCAGCAGACATGACTAGGTCCTGTTAACATTTAACTCTAACTGACTATTTTTAGGTGTTAAATAGCCGTGACACCCGAGTAGTCCGCACAATTGACCCTACGCTAACCGCTTGATTATTGCAGGGTCAGCTGTACCGACTTTCTAAATGGCAACGCGACCTAAAACGAATGCGATTCGGATTTTTGGGAGCAAGAAGGCATCAGTGAAGGCGGTGGGTGTCTACCGAAGCCTGATCTCGAAGCTGCCAGACGAGCTTCCTACTAAATACGGCAAATGGGCGACGGGCGCTGCGGTCCAGTTAGGTCGGTGGTCCCGCAATAATGAGACCCACGGCAGGGTGGCCATCCCGGCTCGGACGAGGCAGGATAGCCGCAAAGCACAAGATATCTGGGATCCGACATCAATGACTACCTAGAACCCACATTAATAGAAAATCACCCACCGACCATTCCACAATGGCATCCGATTATTACATATCTGCCGGATAAGCAAGCGACCGGACGTGAGATAAACCTGAGCTTCGTTCGAAGCCAGCCTGCGTTCGTAATTGTCAGGTCCTGTGTGATTGTAAATTTAGGAAGAAGCTACCCTCTGTTGCATTGCAGGCAAGAGAAGTTATGCAGTTGCATGCCGTGGAAGGAGCGGAGGGAAAGGCAAAGGCAGTCAGGGAGCAAATCGGCAGTGTTCGGGCTGTTCGCCAGCTTGCTATGACCCCTGAATAAAGTCGTCACCCATCATGAACGCCCAACTCCACCAGAACGCCCAAACCACGCCGGCAATTCGTCTAGAATTACAGGTCCAGCTCCTGTCGGTCACCAACCAGGAGTGAGCGTAAGCCTACAACCTCAACCGCCACACGGATGCGGAATAGAGTCAACATAAGGGAACAGAAGTGGATGTAGGCCACTTCATCCTTATGACCTTGTTTCACTCGGCCTCCACAGGAATCCAGCTGATATCATCCTTGACCGCCTCTTGTGCAGCTCTGACCATGGTACCCGTACCGTGATTAAGTGCTACGGCGAATCAAATGGTATCCATGGCTAAGCGACCGGCTTTGGTCGCGTTAGTTATGAGGATAGCAAGATAGGCTGCTACCACGAAATCTTCGGCAGGGGGATAAGGCAGAATTGCCGAGTAGCGTTCAGAGATCAGGGCCTTGTAGGCCCTGAAGTCCATTTCAATCATGAATGTCCGCCTTGGTGCGTTTTGTAACATACTTCGAGAGATGTACGTGGGCCAGGCAGATTTCCTGCGTAGTCTTGAGGTGTTTCAGTTTTCTAACGCGTCGTTATACGCTGGCTGCCCGACCTGCCCCCGACCTATTGTGGACAAGGCGTTTCTCCTCTTCCACATAGATGCGGGTAACAAGCTTTGGAGTAAGTTTGGACTAACCCAAGCAAGCTTCCTTGATAAGACCGACACACAAAATCGGGTGTTCTCACTATCGGCCGAAACTGAGTATAGGCTTTGAGCTTCTTCATCGCAGTCTTATCGTTGGAATAATCAAACGGTTAACGTGGGGTCTGCTGTGCAAACCGCTTGAACATATAAATAAAATCGGATGCCACAGTTAGTTAGAGTCAGATATCAACACGCCCTAGCGCTGAGGACATTACAAAAAGCAGAGGTACGCTCATGCACTTGTTCAGCCATAGACTGTGCCAAATCAGGATCCTCTAAATTCGTTCCTAAAGTAAGCTTCAGCAATATCTTCCTGGTCTCCAGAGTCAGACGGCAAGACTATTTGCAGAGCAGATGAACAGCAACAAAGGGAATGTTAGCCACAACGCACCTCCCTTAGCTCTGTACAGTGATCGTACTAACATTCCTTCCTTCAGTTACCCTCGATAACATCAACACAGCATATGGGAGTCCCCTTATGAAACATCGGTTACCGTCACGCACCTGGAATTGATACGCCCATGATTGTAGATACCGGTCATTTCTTCCAGGGACAGCGCCTTCGTGTTCCCAGATAAAACTACGTCATCGCTTTAGAAACTCAGGAAACATACCCCCTCCCTAGATCGTGTGGGAAATCGGGTAACTACACCGGATATTGCCCGTTTGAGATGGGGTTTATGGAGTCCATAGTTGCCGTAAGTATACTGATAAGTGTAATTAGCTTTCCTTTGCCTTTTTAAAAGTTAAGTTGACAGGTCCCCGATAGGTAGACAGCGGTTTTCCAAGCCATGATGGGCCCCAGCCTTCTGCGAAATCGACGAATGATTACCTTCGTACACCCCTTTTTCAGATCTTAAAGGCAGTCTCACTTATCGTGTCTCTTAGAGAGGGCGAATTTTAAATGCTGGGGAAAAGGAACGATTGTCTTGCTTGGTTCGAGCATTACACGCAACCAACCGCTATTGCTAGTAGCTACATGGCGCATTACCATCAAGCAGATCTCCCTGCAACAGATGTGTGTCGAGTGTTCGTGTTGCATTAATGGTGCTGGGTCACTCGTATATTCAGCGCCTAACTTAGTGGTATTCTTAGTGGTATTGAGTTGATACTGAATAGTATTGGTAAGCAACCGGCTGTCATGCCGAGCATCTCACAGTGTCAGCCCCTTGACGCCGCGGGAGATGCCGGACGGTCCGGTCCGGACAACCTCGATGATGAGCCCTACGGGTACGGCATCGATAAAGGCATCCAGCTTCTCCGCGGCCCCGGTGAGCTCGACTACGAAGCTGACATCGGTGACGTCGATGATCTTGGCGCGGAAGATGTCCACCAAGCGTTTGAGCTCCTCGCGGTCCGTCCGCTCGGCCCGAACCTTGACCATCATGAGCTCACGTTCGATATGGGATCCCTCAGAAAGGTCGAGCAACATGATGGTATCGATGAGCTTGTTGAGCTGCTTCTTGATCTGCTCGACGATATCCTCGTTACCGATCGTGACCAGGGTCATACGTGACAGAGATGGATCGTCCGTGGGTGCTACCGTGAGGGACTCGATGTTGTAACCGCGGGCGGAGAATAGACCTGCAACTCGGGACAGGGCACCGGCTTCATTCTCCAGCAGGACGGAAATGATGTGTCTCATAAGCAGGCCAGCTCCCGTTCCGGCGACAGGTGCATCTCATGGTGCCCCTTGCCTGCCGCAATCATCGGGTAGACGTTTTCCGTGGGATCCACGATGATGTCGAGGAACACGAAACGATCCCTCATGCTGAAGGCCTCTTGCATAGCATCTTCCAAATCATTGGGCTTCTCCACCCGCATCCCAACGTGCCCAAAGCTCTCGGTAAGCTTCACGAAGTCCGGAAGGGCGTCTACATAGGAGTGGGAATAACGGCTCTCGTAGAAAAACTCCTGCCACTGACGCACCATACCCATGTAGCCGTTGTTGAGCATGATCACCTTGATCGGCAGCTCGTACTGCTTGCAGGTCGCCAACTCCTGGATGCACATGAGGATGCTCGCCTCGCCGGAGACGCAGGCCACCTGGGCCTCCGGGAAGGCGAGCTGCACCCCCATAGCTGCGGGCAGGCCGAAACCCATGGTCCCCAGCCCCCCGGAATTGATCCAACGACGCGGCCGGTCGAAGGGATAGAACTGGGCGGTGAACATCTGGTGCTGGCCCACGTCCGAGGTCAGATAGAGCTCACCCTTGGTAACTTGATAGAGGATCTCTACTGCAAGCTGGGGCTTGATCTTGGCACTGGCGCGATCATAGCTCAGGCACTTTATATCCCGCCATTGCTCGATCCGCGACCACCAGTCAGTCAGCATTTCGCGGTTTTGGCCACATCCGGATTCCTTAAGCAGGCGCAGCATATCCCCGAGTACGCTCGAGACAGGCCCGACGATAGGGATATCCACCCGCACGTTCTTGGAGATAGACGAGGGATCCACATCTACATGGATGATCTCGGCGTAGGGACAGAAGAGCTCGATCTTGCCGGTGACCCGGTCGTCGAAGCGGGCACCGATGGCGACCAGGCAGTCGGTCTCATGCATCGCGATGTTGGCCTCGTAGGTACCATGCATGCCCAGCATGCCGATGAAGCGGCGATCGGTCATCGGATAGGCACCCAGTCCCATGAGGGTACTGGTAATCGGGAAGCCGGTCACTCGGACCAGCTGCGCGAGCAGGTGCGAGGCATCATCCAGGATCACCCCGCCGCCAGTATAGATAACAGGGCGTTTCGCCGCGAGCATGGCCATGACGGCTTTTTTGATCTGACCGGGATGCCCCTTGCTCGCGGGGTGATAGGAACGCATTCTGATTTCCCGCGGATATTCATACGGGATCTTGACGTTGGGATCTGTCGTATCCTTTGGAATATCCACCACCACCGGGCCGGGTCGGCCCGAGGTAGCAATATGGAATGCCTTACGGATGGTCTCCGCCAGCTTGCACACGTCCTGGACCAGAAAGTTGTGCTTGACGCAGGGGCGGGTTATACCGACCGTGTCGACTTCCTGAAATGCATCGCTGCCGATCACGGGCGTAGGTACCTGCCCGGTCAGGATCACCATCGGGACAGAGTCCATGTAGGCGGTGGCGATCCCGGTAACCGCGTTGGTGGCACCAGGACCCGAGGTAACCAAGCACACGCCGCACTTGCCGGTAGCGCGTGCATAGCCGTCGGCCGCGTGGGCCGCCCCCTGCTCGTGCCGGACCAGGATATGCTTGAGCCGGTCCTGCCTGAAGACGGCATCGTAAATGTGGAGAACCGCGCCTCCGGGATATCCAAAAACATATTCGACGCCTTCGTCGATCAAGGCCTGAACGACGATCTTGGCACCACTCAATTCCACCTCGGCGATCCTCCGTCGACCCCGGACCCGCAGCCGACCCGCTAAGTTAAAGATGATATTAGTAAACTAAGTTAAGCTACATGAGCCGAAGCTGCGGGGTCAAGGCATAGTCCTACCCACCAGGGAAATCACTTCCAACGGTCCTGAATAATTTGGCATTATCTGGGAGACCAGACCTGCTGCGTTGCGGCGCATAAAGGTGTACCGACCGACTTTGCTGGTCGTGTCGGCGTCTCAATGCAACCTACATCCATATGTCCCTCCCCCTCCCTGCAGGCCTGTATGCGCGGTCCTCGCTTCGGATGTAGGTTGAGCAAAGCCGTAGATACTCTATTCCCGAGCAAGTCCAATTTAGATGGGGATCGACAAAAAATTGTCTGTGATGCATAGAGTTGGCTTAATCGGCAGCCGTTCCGGTCAGTGTGTAGAAGCGACGGCCGTCGAAGGGTGTTCTGTTCTTGAGCATGGCGTGGACGGCATACAGCAGTTTATGCATGGTGACACAGATGGCCTGAAGCTTCTTGAATCCGCGTTTTTTCGATGAGCTGAGGTAGTAGAGTAGGCTGTGAATTGGGATCATAGCGTACAGCTCTCAGAGCGGGCATATAGAAGGCGATATGCAGGCAGGGGTTGCCGGCTCTGGAGAGGCGGTTTTTTGTTGACACTACTGGAGCTGTGGCTGACCAAGCCCGGCCATGGCGCCCCACTGCCTGGCCTGCATCTCCTCGGGGTTCACCGAGAGTTGAATAGCACTGGCGTCGGCGATACCGGTGACGCCGATGAGCAGCTCGAAGGTGTCTTGGAGCTGCTCATCGGTGTCGATGAGAACGCAGGTCTGTTGGCGTAGGTATTCGATCTTGGCGTCGAGTCGGGCGATGCCATGTTGCAGATCAGGGATCATGAAGTCTGGTGTCGTCGCGGTGAGTTGGGCGCCTGGGGCTGGTTTTTGGTCTGGGTTTGGCGTTTGTTGAGAGCGGCAATGGGGTGTGCACAGGCGCGGATGGTCAGGACCAGGGCATCTGGGCATTGCCAGGATTGGACGGGGCCACAGGCATCGACGGCATCGGTCTTAATCGCCTCGGCGAAGCGTTTAGTGGCTCTGGAGTTGATCACCACCAAGCCCAGCCTAGCATCACCTGGGGCTACAGGACCTGGCTCACCCAAGCCTTGCGTAGGGCTCGGATCAGGTCTAAATGGGCGGTGTTCTTGAACTCAGGGGGTATCCGATTCGCCCCTCGCGGTTGATCGCCATGGTCGCAGTTTTGTGGCTGACATCGATTCCGGCGCTCTTTATATTCCGGTGCTCCAAATGGCTTGAATCGGTTAGGCTTATGACTTGGTTCCCCGACCCTGAACCCGCGCCGACCAACCTTGTGCATGCAGGCTCACGAGCTTAGCTCCAAGCCTCGGATACTCTTCGGTATTGGCGAAGAGGGTGGGGAGCAAATCTACGGACAGGCTCAAAGCCTCAGGAGGTGACGGCTTCCCAGGTACCCGCTATCACTCCCCCTTATACCTGAGCCTTGGCTTTCCCTCGGAAACAGAACATACAAAGATGCTGATGAGCGTGATAGGTCTTACAGGATGACACCATGAGGAGGCGCGAACCGTATCAATGGATAGCCTGTGTCCAACACCCGCCCTATCCTGATAACACAAACAGCGTTGAACGTGGCGTAACGCAACTCGACGTTCACCAGGAACCACGAAAAACGCGAACGAACACGATAAAGATCCTTACCTGCAGATTTGCGGTCCAAAATACTCCACCATCGCTCTAGAGGACGACCCACCCAGCTTGTGCTGGACTGGGCCTTTTTAGTATTTTGCTTAATCTTTTGCAGCCACTTCGAGTCGCGACTTGGCAAAGGGTGAGGGACAGGGGGATGAACATGCGCAGCCATTATTGTGGAGATTTGGACAGGCGTCACATCGGCGAGGAGGTTGGACTCTGCGGTTGGGTACACCGCCGGCGGGACCATGGTGGGGTGATATTCGTCGATCTGCGTGATCGGGAGGGCTTAGTCCAGGTAGTCTTCAATCCCGACCGGCTGGATATGTTCAGGCTCGCCGAGCAGATACGCAGCGAGTACGTGCTGCAGGTCCGGGGTCGGGTTAGGCCGCGACCGGAAGGGACGGAGAACCGGGATCTGGAAACCGGCGAGGTGGAAGTATTGGCCCTGGTGCTCGAAGTATTGAACGCCTCCGATACCCCGCCCATCCAGCTCGACGAGTACGCCCAAGGCATATCCGAGAATTACGTCTGCGCTACCGCTACCTCGACCTGCGCCGACCGGAGATGCAGGGGCGTCTACGCACCCGGGCGCACGTAACTAGCGCCCTGCGTCACTTTCTCGACGGCCGCGGCTTTCTGGATCTAGAAACCCCGATTCTTACCAAATCCACGCCAGAAGGTGCCCGCGACTATTTGGTACCCAGCCGCACCCACCCGGGTTGCTTCTTCGCCTTGCCGCAATCGCCGCAGCTCTTCAAGCAGCTATTGATGATGTCTGGTATGGACCGCTACTACCAGATCGCCCGCTGCTTTCGGGACGAGGACCTGCGCGCGGACCGCCAGCCCGAGTTTACTCAACTCGATATTGAGGTCTCCTTTATGACCGAAGACGGCGTCATGGAACTCATGGAGGCTATGATTCGAGAGCTGTTCAACACGGTCCTGGGTATAGAGCTGTCCACTCCCTTCCCGCGCATCACCTACTCTGAAGCCATGCGCCGCTACGGTTCTGACCGGCCGGACCTGCGCGTATCGCTGGAGCTGGTGGATGTGGCTGACCTGATGCAGAAGGTCGATTTCAAGGTCTTTGCCGGACCCGCTAGAGATCCTGCAGGAAGAGTGGTAGCCATGCGTTTGCCGCGGGGTGGCGCGCTCAGCCGCAAGGAAATCGACGCCTACACCAAATATGTCGACATCTACGGCGCCAAGGGTCTGGCCTACATCAAGGTCAACCAGTGGACTGCTCAGGGCCGCGAGGGACTCCAGTCGCCCATCCTCAAGTTTCTGCCGGACGCGGCGGTCGCGGGCATCATGGCTCGCACCGGGGCCGAGGATGGGGACCTAATCTTCTTCGGTGCCGACATGGCCAAGGTGGTCAACGAGTCCCTTGGTGCCCTGCGGGTCAAGCTGGGCCGGGACCAGGGGCTGCAGGAAGGAGACTGGCGGCCACTGTGGGTGGTGGATTTCCCCATGTTTGAGCATGATGGGCCCACCGGACGTTGGATGGCGCTGCATCACCCCTTCACCGCCCCTAAAGAGGACCAGATCGGGCTGCTTACGAGCGATCCAGGAGCCTGTCGGTCCCAGGCCTACGATTTGGTTATCAACGGCACCGAGATCGGCGGCGGCTCAATCCGTATCCACCGCGAGGCGGTGCAGCGGCAGGTCTTCGAGGTACTTGGTATCAGCAACCGAGCGGCGAACGAACGCTTTGGGTTCCTGCTCCAGGCTCTCAGGTTCGGTTGTCCACCCCACGGAGGTATCGCTTTCGGCCTGGATCGGTTGGTGATGTTGATAACGGGTGCGGGATCGATCCGTGATGTCATCGCCTTTCCCAAGACCCAGACGGCGGCCTGTCCGCTCACCTCCGCCCCCACCATGGCGGACTCGGCTCAGCTCAATGAGCTGGCGCTGCGGGTCCGCGCTCAGCCCTGATTCTCGGCCCCGCAGTAGGCGATCCGCTGGTAGTGTACACTTTATACGTGGGTGGTCTGCGATCCCAGAATATTCGATACGTCTCATCACTCCGGTCACCACAGGCATAGGCTACGGCTCCGTCGGGTTCCTCTATTCAACGCAACCCAAATCCAAACTTTGGTGAAAGTGCTGAAGACAAACGCGCATAATTTATCCACCTCAAACACTGGAGTCTGCTCGAGATCAACGGAGTTCAGCAATGATTCCAAGGGGTAGTCTGATAGACTACACGCAACTCCTCTGTTTTGAGAGGAGAAGAAATGGTTGGTAGTGTGTTAGTTTGAGAATGGCGACTGGTTGACACACTCTGGCACCGTCGCCGGCAAGATGCCATATTAGAACCATGCTTGAGAAACACCCCAAGCGCCCGCGCGATCCAAACTTACTCG
>Ga0056114_1000080_pt1 | contig 24035 bp, 22 predicted proteins | sample WorMetHERISLAND1_FD_77005 | JGI IMG/M metagenome (GOLD analysis project Ga0056114, IMG submission 77005) | Marine gutless worms symbiont microbial communities from Max Planck institute for Marine Microbiology, Germany - Olavius loisae HERON... ...
TGATTGCGCCAATCGCCATGGAAGAGGGGCTGCGCTTTGCAGTGCGCGAGGGTGGGCGCACGGTGGGTGCCGGTGTGGTCGCCAAGATCATCGAGTAAGCACCTCTAGGTCCTGGCGGTGAGCGCGACCGACTGGGAGTGCCGGTCGTGGTCCGTATTCGAGTTCAAGATCCTGATTTCCAGGCCAGTAGCTCAATTGGCAGAGCAGCGGTCTCCAAAACCGCAGGTTGGGGGTTCAAGTCCCTCCTGGCCTGCCATTTTTCGCCGCGTGAGCAATAGATTAGCTAGATGAACGCAAAGGCAGAGGCTGGTGCCGCCGGTTTGGATACAGTCAAACTGGCAGCGTCGGCTATTTTATTGGCGGCGGGGATCTATGGCTTCTATCATTTCGCCGCCTACTCGACTTTGCTGCGGGTCGCGGGATTGCTGGCAATCAGCGCCGTTGCGGCAGCTGTGGCTCTACAGACGGAGCAGGGCCGGCGTTTGTGGCAATTTGCGGGTAACGCCCGTGCGGAGGTGCGTAAGGTCCTCTGGCCGACCCGCCAAGAGACATTGCAGACCACTTTAGTGGTGATCGTGATGGTGCTCATTCTGGGTATTGTCCTGTGGATCTTCGACACGATTCTCAGGGCGATATTGCTGTTCTTTACTGGGCAGGGGGACTGAGAATGGCGCAGCGTTGGTACGTGATCCACGCCTACTCAGGCTTCGAAGGGCAGGTAAAGCACTCCCTTGAGGAGCGTATAGAGCGGGCTGGTATGGAAGAATTGTTCGGTCCTCTTCTGGTACCAACCGAGGAGGTCGTGGAGATGCGGGAGGGCCAGCAGCGCAAGAGTGAGCGCAAGTTCTTCCCCGGCTACGTATTGGTGAAGATGGATCTGACGGACGATACTTGGCACTTGGTCAAGGGCATCCCGAAGGTTATCGGCTTTATCGGCGGGACCGGCGATCGGCCGGCTCCGATCCCGGACTGGCAGGTCGAGGCGGTCCTGGAGCGGGTACAAGAGGGTGTGGAAAAGCCCCGACCCAAGGTGCTCTACGAGCCGGGAGAGATGGTGCGGGTCGTCAACGGTCCTTTCACCGATTTCAATGGTGTAGTCGAAGAGGTGGATTACGAAAAGAGCCGTCTCAAAGTTTCGGTTCTCATCTTCGGACGTTCCACGCCTGTAGACCTGGAGTTTGACCAGATTGAAAAGGGCTAAACCCGATTCTACCCTGACCGAGGATAGCCTAGATACAAACTACGAATCACGCCAAATCTGCACGAATTAGATTCTTTATATTTCCATAGGAACATTCGCGTCGGTTTGCGCGGTTTGCGTGATTTGTAGTTAAAACCATGAAGGGACAAACCCCAATCTGCTGGATCCGCTGCGAGGGAGCCAGGTAGGTACCCAGTGTTTGTACCCATGGGAGAGCGATATGGCAAAGAAGGTATCGGCTTACGTCAAGTTGCAGGTCAAGGCCGGTGAAGCCAATCCGAGCCCACCGGTCGGTCCGGCGCTCGGGCAGCATGGTGTCAACATTATGGAGTTTTGCAAGGCATTCAACGCCAAAACGCAAAGCCTTGAGAAGGGGCTACCAATCCCGGTTGATATTACCGTTTATGCAGATCGCAGTTTTACTTTCATCATCAAGACGCCGCCTGCCTCCGTGTTACTCAAGAAGGCCGCCGGGATTCCTAAAGGCAGCGGCACTCCGAATATGGCTAAGGTGGGAATCATTACCCGCGCTCAGATCGAAGAGATTGCCACAGCCAAGATGCCTGATTTAACAGCTGCGGATATGGGTGCGGCCGTGCGGACCATTGCCGGCAGCGCGCGCGCTATGGGCCTGAGCGTGGAGGGTATGGAGTAATGGCTAAGCTCTCAAAGAGGATGCGGGCGATCCGCGAGCAGATTGAATCGGGCAAGCTATACGGTGCCGAAGAGGCATTTGGGTTGCTGGAGGGGTTTTCCAAGTTCAAATTTACCGAGAATATCGACGTGGCCGTCAATCTGGGTGTTGACCCACGTAAATCCGATCAGGTTGTGCGTGGCTCCACGGTACTGCCACATGGTATCGGCAAGCAGGTGCAAATTGCGGTCTTTACCCAGGGCGCAAATGCGGAGGCGGCGACCGCCGCTGGTGCTGATCGAGTCGGAATGGAAGACCTTGCCGACGAGATCAAGGCTGGGAACCTGGATTTCGAAGTGGTGATCGCGTCACCGGACGCCATGCGCGTAGTCGGACAGCTGGGTAAGATCCTAGGGCCCCGTGGTCTGATGCCGAACCCTAAGGTGGGGACCGTTACCTCCAACGTAGCGGACGCAGTGACCAATGCCAAGGCAGGCCAGGTTCGCTACCGGACCGATAAGGCCGGCATCATCCATTGTCCTTTGGGTAAAGTAGACTTCGACCCTCAAGCCCTGCGTGAGAATCTGGAGGCATTATTGGCCAACCTGATGAAGGCTAAGCCGAGTACCGCCAAGGGTGTCTACATGCGGCAGGTTACCGTCTCTTCCACCATGGGACCGGGACTTCAGATTGATCATTCTGCACTTTTGTTATAGGTAACCCTGGAAGATTCAACCTGCATGCCAAATGAAAAAAGAATTTATGAAGGAAATTTTGAAGCCCTTTGGTGGGGTGGAAAGTATCGCGGATTCCATGAGGCTGGAAAGCTTATAAGCTTATTAGGCATTCATGACTTTAAACCATTCACCAAAAGCTATGTGCTGGAGGTTTTTTTATCCAAATTTCTTGGTATCTTATCTCGCCACCTGACATAAAGTAATGGGTGGAAAAAAGTTTTACATGCACGTCAGAATGACAGGAAATTTCGAGATGGGGAATACAGACCTTAATGCTAGTTGTTTTATTGTTGGTAGTTTTTTGTTGGCGTCATGTTCTTTCGAGTAACGATTGTTTTGTATTTGATGTTTTGGATAGAGTTACGAGAGCCGACTTGTATCCCAGAGCATTGGGGTTCAGCGGATCAAGAGCACTTCTACGAATTATTATGACCATGCTCCAGAGTTTGACATTCTCCGGTTTCAGAAGTCCACGTGGGTTCGACAGCGGGAAACGTGGAGGAATTAATTATAAACGGTAATCTGTTATGTCGCTGAGTTTTGCCCAAAAAGAGGCAATCGTCGCCGAGGTCGCGGAAGTTGCAAAGGGTGCCTATTCTGCCATCGGGGCGGAATATCGAGGTTTGACAGTGAAACAAATGACTGCCTTGCGGGCCGAAGCACGCAAGGCAGGGGTCTATGTTCGCGTTGTCAAGAATTCATTAGCCAAACGCGCGTTTGCTGGTACGGATTTCGCCTGTATGGAGGCAGGTCTCACGGGCCCATTGTTGCTTGCCTTTTCACAAGAGGATCCGGGGTCTGCGGCGCGGGTAGCCGAGGCCTTTGCAAAGGGACATGATCAGTTCGTGGTTAAGCTGGTTTCCACCGGGGGCAAGCTGCTGGATCCCTCCAAGCTGGGCACCTTGGCGAAGATGCCGACCTACGACGAGGCGGTCAGTCAGCTGATGACCGTGATGAAAGCCCCGATACAGAAGCTCGCGGTGACGGTCAACGAGGTTCCCGGCAAGTTCGTCCGCACCCTCGCCGCGGTTCGGGGCACCAAAACAGCGGACTAGTATGGCAGTGCCGAGGCACCAAATAACGTTGGTTTAGCTCTTCCACTGAGAATTCTTTTTTGCCGCAAATGAGCGCGAATCAACGCAAATCAGTTGCAATCGGCTCTCCATCATCGGATGTTTGTGGTCCTATTGCGTTCGTTTGCGTTTATTTGCGGCAAAATCTTTTGTTGTCAGTAGTTGGAGCAGCTGTACTAGCCGCTCGTCTCGGTTTGGGCAACATATTAAACGAATAGAAGATTCTGATTCAGGAGACACCAAATGGCCGTTTCAAAAGAAGAAATACTGGATGCCGTCGCCAACATGACTATCATGGAGGTAGTGGAGTTGATTGGCGCGATGGAAGAGAGGTTCGGCGTGACCGCTGCTGCTGCCGTGGCCGTAGCTCCCACCGCTGGTAGTGGTGGCGAGGCTGCTCCAGAAGAGGAGAAGACCGAGTTCAATGTAGTATTGGCATCCTTCGGTTCCAACAAGGTGGCCGTAATCAGGGCCGTCCGTGCCCTTACTGGCTTGGGATTGAAGGAATCGAAGGAGGCGGTGGAAGGGGCCCCGAATACTATCAAGGAAAGCGTATCCAAGGACGAGGCCGAAGAGGCGAAGAAGACATTGGAAGAAGCCGGTGCGGTAGTCGAAGTGAAGTAAGGCAATTGCTGCCTGTGTGTTGCGCCGGCAGTTAAATAGCCTGCCGGCGCGCGTATTGAGGGGTTGAAAATTCTTTTTATACTCAAGATTAAGGGAGCTGAAAATGTCATCATATGTTGAAAGTGTGATCGGTAGTGACGAGTTGGATTTCGTAAGAAATTCCTGGAGATCTAGGGGCGCACCATAACCGATGAATAACCGCCATAAGGGGAAAATAGTAGATGACCCACGGGTAACGCCGATATATTAGCTGATACGGCTTGTGGTTGTGGTGAACCGATTGTGGTGAACCGTATTTTTGATACGGTGGCCTACCCAACACCAAATACTAAAGTGTTGGGTACGGACCGTCCCTAGTTCTTTGCCCAACCTGCGACTATTTCGGCAAACAAGAGCAAAAACTTATGAACCACGCGAATCCCCACGGGTTGATTTCGTGTCGATTCGCGTGGTTCGTAGTTTTCTCTTCAGCATATTAGGATGCTGTGAGTGCCTACTTACCACTCCAAGGACGGGACAGGCAGGCAGCAAACCGCATTATTTAGAGGGAAGTCAGCATGGCCTATTCATTCACCGAGAAAAAGCGTATTCGCAAAGATTTCGGCAAGCGTCCCGATATTATAGACGTGCCCTTCCTGCTGGCAACCCAGATTGATTCCTATCGGGCCTTCCTGCAGGAGACTACCTTGGTGACCGAACGTAAGGATACCGGTCTACACGCCGCCTTCAGGACGATCTTCCCTATTGAGAGCTACTCCGGGAATGCGGTGTTAGAGTATGTGAGCTACCGTCTTGGTGAGTCGCCCTTCGACGTGCGCGAGTGCCGTCTTCGTGGTGCTATCTTTGCCGCCCCGTTACGGGTGTTGTTGCGCTTGGTGATCTATGACAAGGATGCCCCTGCCGGTACCAAGGCGGTCAAGGACATCAGGGAACAAGAGGTCTACATGGGCGAGCTGCCGCTCATGACGGAGACCTGTACCTTTGTCATCAATGGTACCGAGCGGGTCATCGTCTCCCAACTCCACCGCTCTCCGGGTGTGTTCTTCGACCATGACAAAGGCAAGACCCATTCCTCAGGTAAGCTGTTGTTCTCCGCCCGGGTGATTCCCTACCGCGGCTCCTGGCTCGATTTCGAGTTCGACTCCAAGGACAATGTCTTTGTCCGTATCGACCGCCGACGCAAGCTGCCGGCGACTATCCTGCTGCGGGCCCTTGGCTATTCCACGGAACAGATCCTGGAACGCTTTTTCGATACTGACAGCTTCTACCTGGGTGCAGACGGCATCGAACTCGAGGTGGTACCTGAGCGCCTTCGCGGTGAGACCCTGGGCTTCGACATCGCCATCGGTGACCAGGTCCTAGTGGAGACCAGACGCCGGGTAACCGGGCGCCATATCCGAGAGCTGCAGAAGGCAGGGGTGAGGCGTCTCTCGGTGCCCTCCGAATTTCTGCTGGGGCGCACACTCGCACGCATGGCGGTCGATCCGGAGACTGGAGAGGTGCTGGCGGAGGCCAACACGGAGCTTACCGAAGACTTGCTCAAAGGCTTACGGGACAAGCAGGTTCAACGTGTCGAGACCCTGTTTGTGAACGATCTCGACCATGGGCCCTATATCTCCGAGACCCTGCGCATCGATCCGACTACCAACGAGTTGGAGGCCCAAGTCGAGATTTACCGCATGATGCGTCCGGGTGAACCGCCTACTAAAGATGCGGCCCGGAACCTGTTTCATAATCTGTTTTTCACTGCGGATCGCTATGACCTCTCGGCGGTGGGGCGGATGAAATTCAATCGGCGCCTACAGAGGGATTCCGAGGAGGGGCCTGGTATCCTTTACGACGGCTGCCATTTCGCCCAGCGTGAAGATGAGCTGTCTCGGCAGCTCTGTGAGAAATTCGGTGACGTCTCCGATATCATTGATGCCTTGAAGGTGCTTGTCGAGCTGCGGAACGGCCACGGTAATGTAGACGACATCGACCACTTGGGTAATCGCCGGATCCGTTGCGTAGGCGAGATGGCGGAAAACCAGTTCCGCATCGGTTTGGTGCGGGTGGAACGGGCCGTGAAGGAACGCCTGTCCCTAGCGGAGTCCGAGGGACTCATGCCGCAGGAGCTGATCAACGCCAAGCCGATTTCGGCGGCGATCAAGGAATTCTTTAACTCCAGCCAACTCTCCCAGTTCATGGATCAGAACAACCCACTCTCCGAAGTTACTCACAAGCGCCGTATCTCGGCCTTGGGCCCCGGCGGTCTGGCCCGGGAACGGGCCGGTTTCGAGGTACGCGACGTGCATCCGACCCACTATGGGCGGGTGTGTCCCATAGAGACTCCGGAAGGGCCGAACATCGGTCTTATCAATTCCCTGGCTGTGTATGCGCGAACTAACAAGTACGGTTTCCTGGAGACGCCTTATCGTAGGGTAAACAGCGGTTGGATCACCGATGAAATCGATTATCTATCCGCCATCGAGGAAGGTAACTATGTCATTGCTCAGGCCAATGCGTCTCTCGACGATCAGGGGCAACTCACAGATGCGCTGGTTTCCTGCCGGCACCTAAATGAATTTGCCCTCAAGGCCCCGGAAGAAGTCCAGTATATGGACGTCTCTCCACGCCAGATCGTATCGGTGGCTGCCTCGCTGATCCCCTTCTTGGAGCACGACGACGCCAATCGTGCCCTGATGGGTTCAAATATGCAGCGCCAGGCGGTGCCCACGCTGCGTGCCGAGAAGCCCCTGGTAGGTACGGGCATGGAACGGGTCGTGGCCAAGGACTCCGGGGTCACTGTCGTGGCCCGCCGCGGTGGCGTGGTGGAGGCCGTAGACGCAGGGCGTATCGTCGTGCGGGTCCACGACAAGGAGGCGAATAAGACCCCGAACGAACCAGGTGTGGATATCTACAATCTCACCAAATACATGCGTTCCAATCAGAATACTTGCATCAACCAACGTCCTTTGGTGTCTCCCGGCGATACTATCGAGTGTGGTGATGTGCTGGCCGATGGGCCTTCCACCGACATGGGTGAGCTGGCATTGGGTCAGAACCTGAGAGTCGCCTTCATGCCCTGGAACGGATACAACTTCGAGGACTCCATCCTCATCTCTGAGCGGGTGGTCCAGGAAGACAGATTCACCAGCATCCACATTGAGGAGCTCACCTGTCTCGCCCGCGATACCAAGCTGGGGCCGGAAGATATCTCCGGTGACATTCCCAACGTGGGCGAGTCGGCCCTTTCCAAGCTCGACGAATCCGGTATCGTCTACGTCGGCGCGGAGGTACGGGACGGCGATATCCTAGTCGGCAAGGTCACCCCCAAGGGGGAGACCCAGCTCACGCCGGAAGAGAAGCTGCTGCGGGCTATCTTCGGTGAAAAGGCCTCAGATGTGAAGGACACCTCCCTGCGCTTGCCCTCGGGCATGTCCGGCACGGTGGTAGATGTCCAGGTCTTCACGCGTGACGGAGTGGAAAAGGATAAACGCGCGCGTCAGATTGAAGAGCAGGAGCTCGAAGGCGTGCGCAAGGATCTGGACGATCAGCTGCGCATCATGGAGAAGGATACCTTCCAACGGGTGGAAAAGATGCTGCTCGGCAGGGTGGCAGACGGCGGACCTGGTAATTTTAAGGCTGGCGGCAAGATTACCAAGACCTATCTGAACGGGCTGGCAGAGCAGGACTCCAAGGAGAAGTGGTTGGAGATTCGGTTGCGCGCCGAGGGGGCAGCCAGCCAACTCGAGGCGGTGGCGAAGCAGATCGGTCAACAGCGAGAGGACTTCCGTGACCGCTTCGAAGCGAAAAAGCGCAAGATTACCCAGGGCGACGATTTGGCCCCCGGGGTGCTCAAGATGATCAAGGTCTATGTGGCAGTAAAGCGCCGCATCCAGCCCGGCGATAAAATGGCTGGTCGCCATGGAAACAAGGGTGTCATCTCCATGATCGTGCCGGTGGAAGATATGCCTTTCTCCGCCGACGGTGAGCCGGTAGACATCGTCTTAAATCCCCTTGGTGTGCCCTCCCGCATGAATTTGGGCCAGATCCTGGAGACCCACCTGGGTTGGGCCGCGTACGGCATTGGCATCCGGATTGGCGAGTTGCTACGTGCAAAAACCGACGTCACCGAAGTCAGGGCCTTTCTCGACCAGGTCTACAACAGCAGCGGTAGGCTTGAGAAGTTGGCTAGCCTGAGCGACGAGGACATCCTGATCCTGGCTCGGAATCTGACCAAGGGTGTACCCATGGCCACGCCGGTGTTCGACGGGGCTTCGGAAGAGGAAATCCTTACCATGCTACGCCTGGCAGGCCAGGATAACAAGGACGAGGGGGTTCCCATGGGTCAAACTCTGCTTTATGACGGACGCACGGGTGATGCCTTCGAGCGGCCTGTTACGGTTGGATACGTGTACATGCTCAAGCTCAACCACCTAGTGGACGACAAGATGCATGCCCGTTCCACCGGGCCCTACAGCTTGGTTACCCAGCAGCCCCTGGGCGGCAAGGCCCAATTCGGCGGCCAGCGCTTCGGCGAGATGGAGGTGTGGGCACTGGAGGCCTACGGTTCCTCCTACACCCTCCAGGAGATGCTCACTGTCAAGTCGGACGACGTGAATGGGCGCACCCGCATGTACAAGCACATTGTCGACGGCGATCATCGTATAGAAGCGGAAATGCCGGAGTCGTTCAACGTGTTAGTGAAGGAGATCCGTTCATTGGGTATTAATGTGGAGCTCGAACAGGATTGAATCCGTTATCCCATAGAGCATGAAAACATCATTGCTAAAGAAAAAGAGCGTTTTAAGCTGTTGCGAAAATCTTATGTGGATGCTTGCTCTAAGCGGAGCTACGCGGTTACACATATAAATCATCTGAAAGTAATAACAGAAAAACTGTATGATGAGAAGATTGAAAGCTTCTATTAAATAGGGGAGCGTAAGGATTATGAAAAATACAGAAGATACTGAGCAGGCCCATAGATATGCTCTCTGGATATCATTTTACCTACTCAGAGGCAAAAATAAACAGATACACGAATTGGAAACACTTCCGAAGTGTCGGCTTCACGGAAAAGTTTAACTTGGTGTTCCATAGTTCTGTGGAAATCATTTGATGTTTTTATTAAATTTAAAAATTATGGGTCTACTCCATCCAATTAATCTTGAATCAGAATCTTGGAATCGCAAGTTATTGTGGCGGTTCCTATCAATCGAGGATTCTGGACATTATAATGGTTTCCCCTATTCCATACCTGGAAGAGTTTTTGATGAGTATGATTTAGAAGGATGTGGCCTTTCTAAGTTTGTGGAGCGTTATTACAATACCAGAGTATTACCCAAGTATTAAATGGAGTATATAAAGAAGAACCATCTGAGTTAGGTGAGGACCTGCATATCATGCAATCGTGATCCAATCCAAAAGAAGAGTGGTAATAGAAAAAGGGGAAATTTGGTGGGCTTCCTTTGAATTCCCTCCTATGGGGATATTCGTGTGGATTCGCGGGTTTCTCAGTTTTGAGATCATGTTAGCCTCCCTCCCCTTCATTGTTTTGCCATCCTCGGCACCTGGATTTTGGCAATATCTGCAGGAATGATGGGGTGGGGGTAAACGGTTACATAGTTTTCGTTCTTGGAATTCGTGTCCAGTATTTCAATTCCCCCACTCCTAAGGTATATCAACTGCGGGCTGTCCATTCCGGAGGAATAAAATTGAAAGACCTTCTAAAGATTTTGCAGCAGCAGGGTCAGACCCTAGAGTTCGATGCCATCAAGATCGGTCTAGCCTCTCCGGACATGATCTGCTCCTGGTCTTTCGGCGAGGTTAAGAAGCCCGAGACCATCAATTATCGGACTTTCAAACCCGAGCGTGACGGGCTGTTCTGTGCCAAGATTTTCGGTCCTGTCAATGACTATGAGTGCCTGTGCGGAAAGTACAGGCGGCTTAAACACCGTGGCGTCGTGTGCGAAAAGTGCGGTGTGGAGGTCACGTTGGCGAAGGTGCGCCGTGAGCGCATGGGACATATCAATCTCGCCAGTCCCGTGGCCCACATCTGGTTCCTCAAATCCCTGCCCTCGCGGATCGGTTTGCTGTTAGACGTGGCCCTGCGCGATATCGAGCGCATCCTATACTTCGAGTCCTTCGTAGTCGTAGATCCGGGTCTAGTCCAGACCCTGGAACGGGGGCAACTGCTCACTGACGAGCAGTACCTGGAAGCACTTGAGGAGAACGGCGACGAGTTCGATGCCCGGATGGGGGCGGAGGCCGTCTACGAATTGCTGCGCACCATCGATCTGCCGGCGGAGATCTGCCGGATGCGTGAGGACATCAACGCCACCAACTCCGAAACCAAGATCAAGAAACTAACCAAGCGTCTTAAGTTGATGGAGTCTCTGCAGGAGTCGGGCAATCGCCCGGAATGGATGGTCCTCACCGTGTTGCCGGTGCTGCCGCCAGAGCTAAGGCCCCTGGTCCCACTCGACGGTGGGCGCTTCGCTACTTCCGATCTCAACGATCTGTACCGGCGCGTGATCAATCGCAACAACCGGCTCAAGCGGCTGTTGGATCTGGCAGCCCCCGATATCATCGTGCGCAATGAAAAGCGCATGTTGCAGGAAGCGGTCGATGCCCTCCTGGATAATGGGCGGCGCGGGCGTGCCATCGCTGGTAGCAACCGGCGTCCGCTTAAATCCCTGGCGGACATGATAAAGGGCAAGCAGGGACGCTTCCGCCAAAACCTGCTCGGCAAGCGTGTGGACTATTCAGGGCGCTCAGTCATCGTCGTTGGCCCCACGCTCAAGCTCCATCAATGTGGGCTTCCCAAACGCATGGCCTTGGAACTCTTCAGGCCTTTTATCTTCAGCAAGCTGCAGCTGCGTGGTTTGGCCACTACCATCAAGGCTGCAAAAAAGATGGTCGAACGCAGTACCGCGGAGGTGTGGGACATCCTCGAAGAGGTCATCCGCGAGCATCCAGTTATGCTCAACCGAGCCCCGACCCTGCACCGCCTGGGGATTCAAGCCTTTGAGCCGGTATTGATCGAGGGCAAGGCTATTCAACTCCATCCTCTGGTCTGCATCGCCTTCAACGCGGACTTTGACGGTGACCAGATGGCCGTCCACGTACCCTTGTCTCTGGAAGCACAACTGGAGGCCCGCGCCCTGATGATGGCCTCTAACAACATTCTCTCGCCAGCCAACGGTGAACCCATCATTGTACCTTCTCAGGATGTGGTGTTGGGTTTATACTACATGACCCGCGATCGGGTCGGTGCCCACGGTGAGGGTAGCCTGTTTGCCGGTATTGATGAAGCTCGGCGTGCCTACGAGACAGGCCATGCAGATCTACACAGCCGCGTCAGGGTGCGCATTCGAGAGGTTTTCGTCGGGGAAGACGGTACCCGGCGCGAGGTCCTTTCTGTTAAGGAGACGGTGTTAGGCCGGGTCCTGGTATTCGAGATCGTGCCTGATGGACTGCCCTTCGACTTAGTCGACCAGGCTTTGGGGAGGAAGGCAATTTCGCGTTTGATCAACCGCTGCTACCGGATATTGGGGCTAAAGCAGACCGTGATCTTTGCCGACCAGCTCATGTATCTGGGTTTCCGCATGGCTACGCGGGCGGGCATCTCCATCGGCCTCGACGATATGGTGGTCCCGGAGGAGAAGGTGAATATCCTGGCCGCCGCCGAAGGGTCGGTGAAGGAAATCGAAATCCAGTATGCATCGGGATATGTAACCAATGGCGAGCGCTACAACAAGGTGGTAGACATCTGGTCACATACCAACGATCAAGTGGCGAAGGCCATGATGAACAAGCTCGGCGGCGAGCTAGCTTATGCCAATTCGGCGTTCGAAGCGCAACGCCTGATAGGCCTGTACCGCCAAGGAGTAGTCAATACCATTGATGAGGCTGATCGGGCCGTCGTTCAACGACTATTCAACGATCTCCAGTCGCAGGTCAAACAGGCTGCGGATAGGCTAAACGCGGGAGAAATCAAGATCAAGGCCTTCCGCGAACAAGTAGTCTCCACGCTAGCTGACTATCAGGCGCGGATCCAGATCCTAGTGGATATTGACGCCATTCAAGCGGAAAACCTGAAGCGGTCTATAAAGGGAATGCTCGCTGCGCCCGAAACCCAGGTCACGCAAGAGCGCATACAGGACTCCTTCAACTCTATCTACATGATGGCGGACTCCGGGGCCCGCGGCTCCGCAGCACAGATCCGGCAGCTCGCTGGTATGCGCGGCTTGATGGCCAAGCCAGATGGCTCCATTATTGAGACGCCGATTACCGCCAACTTCCGTGAAGGGTTGAACGTCATCCAGTACTTCATTTCCACCCATGGTGCCCGCAAGGGTTTGGCAGATACGGCCCTGAAGACCGCCAATTCTGGTTATCTCACGCGGCGGTTGGTCGACATCGCCCAAGACATGGTGGTGCTGGAAGAGAACTGCGGAACCGAGGAAGGACTGCTGATGACGCCCATCATTGAGGGTGGCGACGTAGTCGAAGCGCTGCGTGAGCGGATACTCGGGCGCGTTACTGCGGTTGATCTCTACCGTCCCTTAACAGACGATTTGATCTGCCCCGCCGGGACCCTGCTCGATGAGGGGTGGGTCGATGTTCTGGAGGCGATGGGCATTGATCAGGTGCAGGTACGCTCCCCCATTACCTGTAAGGCCCGGATTGGGATCTGTGCCCAGTGCTATGGTCGGGACCTAGCCCGTGGACGCCGGGTGAACATTGGTGAGGCAGTGGGCGTCATCGCCGCCCAGTCTATTGGTGAACCTGGAACCCAGCTGACCATGCGCACCTTCCACATCGGTGGTGCGGCCTCGCGGGCCGTGGCGGTCAACAATATCGAAATCAAATCCACCGGTACTGTGCATCTCCACAATATCAAGACGGTGCTACACCACAGCGGCAACTTGGTGGCCGTGTCGCGGTCAGGCGAGTTGACGGTAACCGACGATATGGGGTTGGAAAAAGAGCGCTATAAGGTCCCCTATGGCGCGACTCTGAAGGTCGGCGATGGTGATACCGCACCGGGCGGCCAGGTGGTGGCGAATTGGGATCCACATACCCACCCGGTTATCACCGAGATGGCAGGGCGTCTGCGGTTCGAGGACTTCATCGACGGTGTTACCGTGCAGAGTGAGACGGACGAGGTGACAGGGCTCACCTCACTGGTGGTCATCGACCCGAAGCAGCGTCTGACCCAAGGTAAAGACCTGCGGCCCATGATCAAATTGCTTGACGAGCATGACCAAGAGCTCAATCTTGCTGGTACCGAGATTCCCGCGCGCTACTTCCTACCCGCGGGTGCCATCGTCAGTGTTGCTGATAACGCCGAAGTGGGGGTAGGCGACGTCTTGGCGCGAATTCCCCAGGAATCGAGCAAGACGCGCGACATCACTGGTGGTTTGCCACGGGTGGCAGACCTGTACGAGGCCCGCAAGCCCAAGGAGCAAGCCCTGCTCGCCGAGGCCTCGGGAACCATCGGTTTCGGCAAGGACACCAAGGGTAAACAACGGCTCATCATCACCACCGATGAGGGTGAGGTATTGGAAGCGCTAATTCCCAAATGGCGCCACGTCAATGTCTTCGAGGGCGAGCGTGTGGAGAAGGGCGAGGTGATCTCAGATGGTGAGTTCAATCCGCATGACATCCTGCACCTCAAAGGCGTGACGTACCTGGCCGAATATTTAGTCAGGGAAATTCAGGATGTTTACCGACTACAGGGTGTGAAGATCAACGACAAGCATATCGAGGTCATCATTCGCCAGATGCTGCGTAAGGTGGAAATCACCGACCCTGGCGACACCCGGCTGCTGCGTGGGGAGCAGGCCGAACGCGCGACGGTATTGGCCGAGAACGCCCAGGTGGACGCTGAAGGTAAGCACCCGGCCCGATACCGGCCTTTGCTGCTCGGTATCACCAAGGCTTCCTTGTCCACCGAGTCATTCATCTCGGCGGCCTCGTTCCAGGAGACCACGCGAGTCCTCACCGAAGCAGCCGTGCGTGGCTCCACCGACTGCCTCACAGGGCTCAAGGAAAATGTCATCGTGGGTCGTCTGATCCCAGCCGGAACCGGCCTCGCTTATCGCAACGAGCGTCGCAGCCAGCGCCAGGAAAAACGTGAGCTGGAGGCTGAAATTCAAGGCAAATCAGGAATGGCCGCCGAGTACATCGAACAAGCCCTCAAGCAGGAATTGAACACCTCGCAGGCAGAGCAATCGATGGGGTAGACAGTACCCCGTTTCAGACACTGCCCATACTGGTGGAATAGTTTGAGCCATGTGGATTCATATTCCTTGCCGCGATCATTGCCCAGCCTAGCAAGGCCTTGCCTCTGGCTGGCGAGGCGTGGATTTTTTGTGTACGCATACGAAACTCGATGCTCTTATTGAAGAGACGAGTTAGCCCTTAGGAAGGTTCACATAGCGGACCCTTCAATAATCAAACGGTTATCATGGGGTCCGCTACGCGGACTGCTTGGGTTGTGGTCATCTAACACATAAAAAATCGGAATGAGTAGATTTGGGCTTAACGCGACAGAGAGGGTATAGTAACCTATACTCACATTGAACAAGACAGATCTATTGCTATGAATCTAATTGCCATATTTCAAAGATACCCAGATCATGAAAGCTGTATTGACCACTTAGAGAAAGTGCGATGGGGAGATAAACCAATATGCCCGCATTGTGGCAGAGAATACGTAGCACGTAAACTCGAAAATAATAGAATTGGACGCTGGAAATGTCATAGCTGCCACAATAGCTACAATGTTTTGTCAGGTACTATTTTTCAACAAACAAAACAACCATTACAAGAGTGGTTTTTGGCTATCTCTCTATTATTGAATGCTAAAAAGAGTATTTCAAGCCATCAACTGGCATGTGATCTTGATATAAATCAGAAAACCGCTTGGTTAATGGCTTATAAAGTTCGTGAGCAGATGGGAAAAGATAGCGTGGGTATGCCGCAAGGAATCATTGAAGCTGACGAGTGCTATATTGGTGGTAGGCCACGCAAGACGCGCAAAAATATCAATGGAAAACCAAATAGGCGAGGTCGCGGAACTAAAAAACAAGCAGTCATAGGTGCGGTTGAACGTGGTGGTAAGGTAAAAGCGGAGCCAGTTAAAAATACAACATCAAATACATGAAGCACCTTTATATCTGAAAGCATTGACAAGATTGGATCTATTCTAATAACCGATGAGTACAAGGGATATCGTACAGTACAAGCAACTATGTCATATGCTGTTATCAATCACCAACGTCAATATACAGATGGCCTGATACATACAAACACTATAGAGGGATTCTGGTCCCTGTTAAAAAGGGCTTGGTATGGCAGTCATCATCATTACAAAACTAAATATGCGCATCGCTACATTACAGAGGCTTGTTATAAATACAACAATCGATAAAACAAGAACATCTGGTCTAAATTCATACAAGATAGTGTATTGATATGAATAAGCTTTATTATGGCGACTGTTTTCAGGTGATGAATAACATGAATTTGGCAAGCGTTGATTTAATCTATCTTGACCCGCCTTTTAATTCCAATCGCACCTATAACGCTATTTATAAAGATAGTACCGGAAATCCTGTACCATCACAGGTAAATGCGTTTTGTGATATGTGGGAACTCACACCGGAGCGTGAGAAAGTTCTACGCGAAATACCTATATTAGTGAAGGATGCAGATGTAGATTAATCAATAGTGGATCTTTGGAAATACTGGGCGAATGCTTTGCGTTATACCCAGCCTAGCTTGCTGGCTTATCTACTCTATATGATGGAACGATTGGTTGTGATGAAGGGGTTGTTGAGGCCCGCAGGTTCCATTTACCTCCACTGTGATCCAACGGCCAGCCATTATATCAAAGTTATGATGGATGGGATTTTTGGGCATAAACATTTTATGAATGAAATTGTCTGGTATTATCGTAAATGGACTAATGCTGCGAGCTATTTTCAAAAGAATCATGATATAATATTAGCATATGCAAAAAACATAGGAAACCATACCTTTAATAAGGTTTACATCAACCCAACTTCAAGTCAACAAGACGTTATTGATAGAGGGTAAAATGTGAATCGTGTCAAGAGCAAAAATGGGTCAAAATTACAGCTTCTTGTATATGATAAGAAAAAAGTTGAATATCTTGTTTCCATTGGGAAAATGGATTTAGGAAAGTACGATACTATAGTTAATAGAGATGGGAAATAAAAAACTAGTGCTAATGATGTGTGGGATATTAATCTGATACACTCTCAATCTAAGGAACGTCTTGGCTATCCAACTCAGAAACCAATAGCCCTATTGAAACGTATTATCGAAGCATCTAGCAATGAAGATGATGTAATACTTGATCCTTTTTGCGGATGCGCCACAACAATCTGTGCCGCACATGAGCTTAATCGCCAATGGGTAGGCATTGATATCGCCTATCATGCAATCCGGCGCGTCGTGCAATCCAGGTTAGCCGATCAATACCGGCTTGTTGATGGTGAGCATTATCAGGTAGACGGGATTCCAACAACCCTTGAGGTGCAAAAGACATATGGGAGAGAGATAAATACCAATTCCAGCGTTGGATTGTTGAATATATCGATGGCTTTGTGACCTCAAAACGTACTGGTGATGGCGGTATTGATGGCAGACTCTATTTTGACATGGGCAATAAATACCTTGACACGATGGCCTTAGAGGTTAAGGGCGGTAAACATACGGATGTAGGTGACGTAAGGGATTTAAGAGGTGCCATGGAGAGAGAAAGTTTACCGATGTCTGGACTAATACTGCTTGACGATCTACCTGAAAGGAGAAGAAATAACTTTGAGAATGAAATGGCAAGCGCAGGGGTTATTAAATATCTAGGAAAATCATATAGAAGAATGCAGATGCTCACAACACAAGAAATATTAAACGGAAAACGTTTTGATATGCCGAGTGTAGCAAAGATGAGTGCTGGACAAGGCAACCTTGCTTTGTGAGGATTCAAGCCCAAATCTACTCATTCCGCAAAAAATAGTTAGTTAGAGTTAAATGGCAACAGGACCTAGTCTTAAAGAATCCTAGTAGCGGGGTAACCAATGGCGGGTCACAGTAAATGGGCCAACATCAGGCACCGCAAGGCAGCCCAGGATAAGAAACGCGGCAAGATATGGACCAAACTGATCCGCGAGGTCACGGTCGCAGCCCGCAATGGAGGAGGGGACCCGGATGCAAATCCGCGACTACGCCTAGCGGTGGACAAGACATTCGGCGCCAACATGCCTAAAGATACCGTAGACCGCGCCATCAAACGCGGTGCCGGCGGGGGCGAGGGAGAGCACTATGATGAGATCCGTTATGAAGGCTATGGTCCGGGTGGTACCGCGGTCATGGTCGATTGTATGACTGATAATCGCAATCGCACCGCTGCGGAGATTCGCCACGGCTTCTCCAAACATGGCGGTAACCTGGGTACGGATGGCTCAGTGTCCTACCTATTCACCAAGCAGGGTATCATCAGCTTACCGCCCAGCACCGACGAGGATGCCGTCATGGAAGTTGCGCTGGAGTCCAGCGTGGAAGACGTGGTGGTCAGCGACGATGGCTCCCTAGATGTGATCACTAAACCCGAGAACTTTGCCACCGTCAAGCAGGCCCTGACTGGCGCAGGCTTCGATACCGGAGTCGCCGAGGTGACCTTTGATGCCGCCACCCGAATCGAGCTCGGTCAGGAAACGGCTGACAAGCTGCTCAAGATGGTGGATACCTTGGAAGATCTGGACGACGTGCAGCACGTCTATCACAATGCGGACATCCCCGACGCGGTCATGGCAGCTTTAGACGCTTGACCGATTGCAAGGGTTTTCTACCTCTATCCACGGGTTGGCACCAAAGCTTAGCGAGTTCGAACCACCCAGGGGAAGGATCGTGTCCATAAGTCTAGACTTCGGATATCCATTCCACTATCACCACGCGGGGAGACATTGAGACCGAGCTGCTGGATTCTTGTTCTAAAATTCGAATGCGCCACTGGGCACTGAGCGGGCCAACCACAGGATCGCTTCCACTTGCCTAAAACGGGTACCGAACCATTTCTACTCCCCTAAAACAGCTGGGTTGTGCGTAGTCTATTACCTTAAATGTCAACACGACCTAATACCTAGTTTCAGTCTACTTTTCCTGCATAGAACTGATGGGCATATTCTGTGTCTTACTAACCCTTAGAACATAAAAATAGACTGAAACTAGGTTCTAGCAGACTTCACCACTTAAAATTTAGCCTCTACAATTTCCTTACTACGACGCATGTGAATACCCCTCCTAAGACGGTTGCTTGCCCTAATTGCGGAAAACTGGTCACTTGGAGATCTGGATCAAAATGGCGGCCCTTCTGCAACAAACGTTGTCGGCTGATCGATCTTGGCGAGTGGTTCGGTGAGAGCCGCCGTCTCTCTGAGCCTGTTGAAGATGGTTATATCCCGCCGATACGTGGAGAGGATGACGATTATCATCATTTGTAGGCTGTGGTGAGTACTTGTTTGCTTGCTTGGCTGTGTGTTTCTGCGTGCAAATAGGCGGGTAGTGCCGAAGAGCTGATGAATAGTACAGGATTAACCGGGTATCCTGGATTAATAGGATGCCTGTATCTTAAACAAGAATATCATATCCCGGTTAATCCTGTACTATTAAGGTTTGGTAACAGATCATTGAAGACTAGGTGGTGGATAAATCCGAAGTAGTGAAGTCTGTCGGTTCCTACTCGTTATTCCGGTAGGGATTGCTAGAATTCTAAGTGCCATGGGTAGGTGCCGTGGATAGAAAAGCGGTGGGGTCTGAATAATTATAAACTCCGAGGTACAAAGAATGCACCGCGCATTACTACTTGCACTTACGGGCCTGTCGGCTGGTCCCTAATTTGGATCCGACTACCTCTGCCTGCAGGATGTAGGCGCCACTCTGTGGTCAGAGTGCTGGGGGTAGAAACGGCCATCAGGTAGCTGTATCTTCTGCACCAAAGGGGTACGAAGGATCACACCGAAGAAGAGACAAAAACTCAAATCGAGTTGACCGAGCGCATGGGCAACCTGAACGTACTCCGGGTGGAGAACCCCCTTGTATGTCATGCCGGCTCGACGACGTTATTGATATAGACCCCCAACTCTGGTGATGAGAACAGAGAAGCGGCGAGTGGAGAAGAAAATAATATAGCCTCTATAGAAGAACAGCCGACATGGATAGGCTAATTGTCATACGTTACGCTCAAGAGTTTCAGTGCAATCCTAATGTTTTAATTCTGTAACACTATAGTGAGGTTGCAAAGAAATGAGTTAGATACATCAGCATTGGGTAACTATTGTTACTCTGCTGATGGTGGTAATCGTGTCTAGTATTGTGGGATATTATAGGGAACGAGTTGCTTTGGAAGAAAGTGATATGACAAATATAGATGATAAGTACATATGAAGATATGGCGAATATTTTTAATCCAAAAATAGGAAATATAGACCAGAATTTTGGTTTCTTAATAAGATTTCACGTAACTAGAATTTGAGGATAATATGGGAAATATGCGAGTAGGCTTTGAATTAATTCAGGAACAAAATAATTTTATATATAAGGGCACCTTGTGGGATTACCTGTCTGTGAGGCTAACCGAAGGTAAGAATCAGGCAAGTCATAAAGATGAAGGCTTGCCGAAGAGGGAACCATGGTCTTGGGATTCTAACAATAGCAGGCCTGAGATCTGGCAAAACAAAGATGTCCCAGAAACCCACTTCAAGTCCTGCATATCCCCACTGTGGATATTATACTTAGCCATTTATGGATTCTTTCTCCGTCAGGAAGAATCCGGGTCCAGCGAACATCCCCTAATCCTGGCTGGCTTAACTCTGGCTAGTGCCAACGCCGTTAACAGGGCAGGCAAGCTTAGCTCCGCCGGCGAGGACAGCACCCTCTATATCCTGGAGGTACAGAGTCTAAACCGGCGGATACCAAATTGGTCACCCTTTCCGCTTCTGATATCGGTCGCGGTGAGGTGGATTACTCGGAAGGCGTCTATGACTTAGTGCGCGCCTTTCGTATTGCTTGTATTCGCAATGTACTCATGAGTCTCTGGACCCTGAACAATCGCCTAGCTACCGGTTTTATGAAGGATTTCTATGCAAGGTGGTTCAATGACCTTGAACGCCATCCAGTGGATGGTCCTGCAGGAGATTAAACTGTCCCAGATCGAGGACAAGGATTCCGAACGCAGTAATCCGAAATACTAGACACCCTATGTCCTAATTGAGGATCAAGGGTCAGTAGCAGGTAGGGTTAATCAAATGGTTAACTGCTAAGCTAGAGTATGGTTTGTCATCTCGACCAAAGAGAGATGATCTTACGAGGCATAGTATTTTTAAGGCAGAAGATGCCTCGTTTCTTTCGAAATGAAAAAATCACCGTGCTTGAAATGACACTAAATGTTAATGATCCCCAGTTGTTTATGCTGATCTATATAATTGAATTCTTATAGTACAGCTTAAAGCCATCAGGAAAGGCATTAATCTGAACGGCTTATCTTAGAAGGAACCTCAAGATGAAGGCAGAAGATGAACAAATTTGTATTAGATTGCCCCATTGCTACAGCATGGCGCTTTGAAGATGAAGTTTCAGAGGTAATAGACAGCCTCCTGGAAAGGGTTAGAGATCGTAGGGCGGTTGTCCATTCCCTCTGATTTCTGGGAATTACCAACGTCTTATTACAGGCCGAGTGAAGTAATAGAATTACTGTCGGAGATGTAGCTACCCGACTGCGATTTTTACAGCTACTGCCTATATCCATTAAGCACTTAACCCAAGCTGAATGCATCTAATAGCACTATTACCTTAGCAAGAATTGAATGGCTAGCCAGCTATGACACGGCTTATCTGGAGTTAGCAAGAAGGCAAGGTTTATCATTGGAAACTCTGGACAAGAAACTTGTACAAGCTGCCAAAAATGTAAATATCAAGGTATTGCCATGACTAGGAAACTTCCAAAAATTGCCAGTGATGAAGAGCTGGAAAAGTTTGTTGATGATGCCGAATGATAACTGGATATAAAGCAATTGGTTAGATGATTTGAACTGCAGAGACGCAGAGGACACAGATCGTTGTCGACCAAGCCGTTGTTGGATTGCTGGTTGATGCGAATTGTGCGCTGTATTCCGAGTACAGACGCAAGTCCTTGTTGTCTTGCAGTGCTGGACAGGCCCTAGGTCGATTAGCCTTTTCAGATATTCATAAGATTATCTTTAGAATCAATATGGTATAAGAAAAATTTAACAGGACTAACTGCATCGAACGCAGGCCGTGTTGACGTTGGGTAGGATGGGAAAAGTGAGCGCTTAGCTGGTTGGATTTTGAGGCTTCGGCCGTTCCATATAGATTCCCAAACCATGATGGCCTAGGAGGATAAACACAGCGCAGCATGCCTATCATACAGCGATGGGCATGCTGCGCTCTCATTTGTCTCCCGACAGGAGATTGCGGCTCGGAAAGCCCTGTGCAATGACTGACGTTCGAAGCCATCCGGATGGCGAGATGGCGAAGCTTCGCTTTGCCCATTCTTGTATGTTCTGTTTCCAAGGGAAAACTAGAGATCAGGTATATTCGCCAATACCGAAGAGTTATCTGATGCCTGGAGTTAAGCTCGTGAGCCTGCATGCACAAGCTTGGTCAGCACGGGTTCGGGGTCAGGGAACCAAGTCTTGAGCCTAACCGATTCAAGCCGCTTGGAGAACCAAAACATAGAAAGCGCCGGAATCGATGTCAGCCATAAAACCGTGATCATAATGGTGATCAACCCTAAGGTCGCCAAACGCTTCGCCGAGGCGATTTTGCCTAGCGTATGCCCTTCCAGCCCTGGCAGCGCCTGGATACCTTGGTGCTGACCAACCCGCGCCGGGCGCGCTCAACAAACTCTGCACCCAGACCAAGAACCAACTCCACGCCACTCAACTCACTACCAACGTATCAAACTTCCTCCTAGCTGGCCTTGCAGCAAACCATTGCCTTCGTCGAGGCCTAGATTGCCTCCCTTCGGCAACAGGTTCGCGAATTCATCGCCACCAATGAGCAACTCCAACTCACCTTCGAGCTGCTCAATGGCTGCCGATTAAACCAATTTATGGATCATAGATAACTTTCTTCGATCACTACCTACAATCAAATGGTCGGTGTAGGGTCAGATATGCGGACCTTCTGAAGATCAACACACCCTAAAGTCCAGATCAGGGATCGGTGTGGCTTGATAGTGCCGCAGCTGGCTGGACACCACATGCGGGGCAATCTGGGTCGGCAGTGACTCGGACGGTGCGGAATTCCATGGTCATGGCGTCCAGCAGCAGCAGTCGCCCGAACAAGGGGTCGCCCGCGCCAGTGAGGAGCTTGAGAGTTTCGGTGGCCTGGATACTGCCGACGATACCTACCACCGGAGCGAGCACCCCGGTAGCGGCACAGGTCTCATCCAGGCTACTGTCGCGAGGATAGAGGCATTGATAGCAGGGACCGCCGGTCGTTCCCGAGAATAGGGCTACTTGGCCCTCAGTGCGGATAGCGGCTCCAGAGGTCAAGGGCACACCAACCCGAAAGCAAACAGCATTGACAGCGAAGCGGGTGGTGAAGTTATCGCAACCATCTACGACCACGTCTACCCCAGCAAGCAAAGCGGGTAGAGAGTCTTCGTCGATACTGCCTTTGAACCCTTCGACCCTGACCTGCGGATTGATGGCCTTGAGGGTCTGCCGAGCGGAGTCTACCTTTGACATCCCAATGCTAGCATTGGTGTGCAGGATCTGACGCTGGAGATTGGATAGGTCGACGGTATCGAAATCCGCGACCACCAAGGTCCCAACCCCCGCTGCGGCCAAGTACATAGCCACCGGCGAGCCCAGCCCGCCGAGTCCAACTACCAGCACGCGCGCCCTGAGCAGCCGTTCCTGCCCCTCGATGCCCACCGTTGGGAGCATGATCTGGCGGCTGTAGCGCAGCAACTGGTCATCGTTCATGGAGGAGGATTTTTGGTCTTCAACATCCGCCGATAAGGCAAAGGGCAAAATCCTGCGGCTGCGAAAGCATCATCGCTGCTTAGAGTAACAAGCCCCTCACGTGCCAGGGTCAGCACGAACAGCCCTTAGCGATTAGGCATACCGGTCCGCAGACTCATTGATGCCTACGGCTACCGCCCCAAACCGGCGGTAGCCCTGGTAGTTGGGGAAGAAATCCAGAAACTGCTTCAAGTCTTCAAGAAACTTGCACATGTCGTCTACTTGCAGGGTGTTCTTGACCTCCACCATGACCACGGCATCATTGTTCACTAGCAGCAGGTCGATCTCTAGCTCCTCTCCACCCCGACGCATCCGTGGCTGCTCCAAGCTGCGATTGACCGCGATTCCCCGTGCCTGAAGCAGCTCGACTACTCCTGGTTCCACGAGGCCTTTGAGCAACCAGCCCCACTGGCAGGTAAACAGATTCCCAGCTGCCAGGTCTGGGCGGAAAGGGCTGCGATTCCCCGCTCTCCGTGGCCTCGAAATGCCGGTCGGTTTCCCAGAATAGAGCCCAAATCAACTCTTAAGACGCTTGTTCTATCTCTACATAGGGTCATGGTTCTGCTTTAACAAGTGCGGAACTTCCCAGATTAGGATCTTGAAGATCAGCTAACATTCGCTACTGATCGTTACCCAATGCTATTGGAACCATTTCGTTTCCTTTTGGAGAAGACCCGGTTAAGATTCCGCTGAGAGACA
>Ga0056114_1000081_pt1 | contig 23978 bp, 25 predicted proteins | sample WorMetHERISLAND1_FD_77005 | JGI IMG/M metagenome (GOLD analysis project Ga0056114, IMG submission 77005) | Marine gutless worms symbiont microbial communities from Max Planck institute for Marine Microbiology, Germany - Olavius loisae HERON... ...
ATCTCCGTTACAGGGTCAAAGCCCTAATTCGAGCATCCAACCTGCGACCTATCCGCCTCTCCCAACACCTATCACGGCGCCGGGCACCTGACCGTTCACACCTCATTCATGCCATCTCCGTTCGTCGACGAGGTTTGCAGATTAGATTTTATGTTATAACATTACAATGTTGCGTTACTGTATAACGTGTGCCATAAGCCAGTTCAAGCCTGACCTTTCGATTTGAGGGCAAGGGATCGCCCCTATTGCTAATGACGTCGGAGACCCTGGTATCGCTATCCGGCGCCGGCGTTCGTCGCGGCGAGCGCTGGCTGGTGCACGGAGTCGACCTGACCGTCGATCCGGGCGAGATCGTTACGTTGATCGGACCGAACGGTTCGGGCAAGTCGACGACGGCGAAAATGGCGCTCGGCATCTTGAAACCAGATGAAGGCACCGCGAGGAGTCGTGATGGCCTTACGGTCGGATACGTGCCGCAAAAGGTGGCGATCGACTGGACCCTGCCTTTGACGGTCGGGCGTTTTATGGGTTTGACGAACCGGGTGGCGCGGGACCAGGCGGACCTTGCGCTGGAAGCGACCGGGGTATCTCATCTGCGCGACACCGAGCTACGCAAGCTTTCCGGCGGCGAGTTCCAGCGCGTCATGTTGGCTCGCGCCATCGCCCGAAGACCGGACCTGTTGGTTCTCGATGAGCCGGTTCAAGGCGTCGACTTCACGGGCGAGATCGCGCTCTACGATCTCATCAACCGCATCCGCGATGATCTTCGATGCGGCGTGTTGCTTATATCCCACGACCTGCACGTGGTCATGGCGGCAACGGACCGGGTCATCTGCCTCAACGGCCACGTCTGCTGTTCCGGCACCCCCATCGCCGTTGCGTCGAGCGAGGCGTATCAAAACCTGTTCGGCGCGCGGACGGCCACCTCGCTTGCCATCTATGAACACAGTCACGATCACACGCATCTGCCGGACGGGAGGGTACGACACGCCGACGGAAGCGTTACCGCGCATTGCCATCCGGGCGACGGCCATCATCATGTGCCCGAAGCGGATCGGGAAACGGAGACGTCGGAAAGGGACCAATTCCATTCTAGATGATTTCTTCACACGCGCGATCCTGGCCGGCGTCGGCGTTGCTGTCGTCGCCGGCCCGCTCGGTTGTTTCATCGTCTGGCGACGCATGGCCTATTTCGGCGACACGCTGTCCCATGCGGCGCTGCTTGGTGTCGCGCTGGCGTTTCTCCTTGAGATGAACATTATTTTTTCGGTCTTCGTTGTTTCCGTTCTCGTCTCGATAGCGTTGCTGACGCTGCAAAAGCGCGCCGCGCTCTCGGCGGACGCCCTGTTGGGCCTTCTCGCCCATTCGACCTTGGCTTTGGGCCTCGTCGTGTTGGCGTTCATGACCTGGGTGCGCATGGACCTGATGGGGTTCCTGTTCGGCGACATCCTTGCCGTATCGAAGACCGATATTCTCGTCATTTATGGTGGCGGTCTCGCCGTCCTCGGCGTCCTAGCGAAAATATGGCAACCCCTGTTTGCTGCGACGGTCAACCGGGAACTGGCGGAAGCCGAAGACATGAAACCGGAACGGGCGGATATGATATTTATGCTGCAAATGGCGGTGGTCATTGCAGTCGCCATGAAGATCGTCGGCGTCCTGCTGATAACCGCGATGCTGCTCATACCGGCGGCGGCGGCGCGCCGTTTCGCTTCCGGCCCCGAGCAGATGGCGGTTATCGCGGCCGTCATTGGTGCGACTTCCGTCATCCTTGGGCTTTTCGGCTCTCTTGAGTTCGATACGCCCTCGGGCCCCTCCATCGTTGTCGCCGCGCTTGCGATGTTCGTCCTGAGCTTACTACCGTTCCGCCGATCAGGTCCTGCATTGGTCGTGAGGCCGGGAGCGGAAGATTGAAAAAGACCCTTCCAACCCTCACCAAGAACCAATCGCTCGTCTTCGAGACCCTGTCTGAGACCGGAACGCCGCTCAGCGCTTATGCGATCCTGGATGAACTGCGTGGCCAGGGGCTGCGGGCTCCGGTTCAGGTTTATCGTGCCCTCGACAAGCTCATGGAAAAAGGCTTGGTCCATCGCCTCGAGACGTTGAACGCCTACGTTGCCTGCCGTCACGGGCATCGCCACGGCGGGTCGACCGTATTCGGGATTTGCAAAGCTTGCGGCGAAGTCTCGGAGTTCACTGACCGGGATATAGGCAGCAATCTTGCCGAGCGAGCCGCAAATGAAGGTTTCGCCGTCGACAACGCCATCGTCGAATTGCGCGGTTTCTGCGGTTCGTGCTCTCAACTGGAAGACGACGGTGAGGAGACCAACGGATGACCCGTTGGGCGCGCGGGTTTCTATTCCTCACAGCCGCCTGGGCTACAGTGGCCACCGTCGTTTCCTTGTCATCGATGGCACGCGCCCATCCTCATGCCTGGGTCGACGTATCCGTAAAGTTGACCGTCGACGATTCCGGCCGCGTCACGTCAACGCGCCAGATATGGCTCTTCGACGATTTCTATTCTGCCTTCGCCGTCGATGGTCTGGACGGCGACGGCGACGGGCAGCCGGACATGGACAAGCTTGACGAACTGACGCTTAACAACCTGGAAGCCCTTCAGGAATACCAGTATTTCACCGACGTCCGGATTGGAGGCGAGCGGATCGCATTCGACGAGGCGACAGAGATGTCGTCGGCGATGCGCGGAAAGCGCTACGAAATGTCGTTCACGATCCCGTTTCGTGCGCAGACCGTTCGGTGGGGCGGAGGGCTGACCTACGCCATTTATGATCCAACCTACTATGTGGAAATGATGCATGCGGAATCGGACGCGGCCATCGGCTTCGCCGGCTCCACTGATGGCTGCACTTATGTGCTCGAAGAACCGAACCCGGAACCGGCCGTCGTCGCCTTCGCCGCCGCACTCGACAAAACGCAATCCGCCGGCGACGGACTAGGGGTGCTTTTCGCCCAGAAGGTCACCGTAACGTGCTCCCGAAAGCCCTAATCGCAATCGCGATTTTCGTCGTCGCCGCTGCGTGGGAGGCAAACGCATCCGGCTTCACTCAGGGCGAGGGACCGACGTACTGGTCCCGAGTGGTCGCCTGGATCGTGGGACAGCAGAGGGCGTTCCACCTTGAGTTGACCGAAGGGCTGAAGACCCTGTCTGCCGGCGGCGGCGCCGGCGCGGCTTGGGGACTCATCGTTGCCAGTTTCCTCTACGGCATCTTTCACGCGGCGGGTCCAGGCCACGGGAAAGCGGTGCTGACTACCTATCTTCTGACCCACAAGCGGCGTCTTGGCCGCGGTGTCGCCCTGGCGACGGCGGCCGCTTTCTGCCAGGGACTGGTGGCCGTGTTGCTCGTATACGGGCTGATATTCGCGGCCAGCTGGTTGCCGCGCGAAACCTCGCAGGCCGTCACTTGGAGCGAACGGCTAAGCTACGCGCTCGTCGCCTTGCTCGGCACCTTCTTGCTGGTACGTGCGGCAAGGCATGGGTACGCGGCCATCCGAGCCGCCAACGGCAATAAGCCGCTGACTTGCAGCCATTCCCATGGCCCGAGCGCCGAGCAGATCGAGGGCGCCGGGGATCTGAAGGCGTCGGTCGGCGTCGTGTTGTCGGTCGGCCTCAGGCCGTGCACCGGCGCCGTCCTGGTTCTCGTGTTCGCCAAGGTCACGGATCTGGTTATGGCCGGAATCGCGGCCGTCGCCGCCATGTCGGCGGGGACCGCGCTCGCCGTCTCGGCGCTCGCCTTTGCGACGGTCAGTCTCCGACAATGGGTTGCCGCGTCGACGCCCGAACGCGGCGTCTTTTGGCGCCTTTCTGGTGACCTCGCAGGGCTCGCCGGCGGGACCATACTGGTCGCCATCGGCGTATCACTCTTGAGCGCCTCTTTCGCGACCTCGCATCCGTTGGGGCTTTGAGCTTCGCGCGAGCCGTCGTCGACCGATCAGAAAAACTCGCGGATGCGCGAGGCCATGGCATCTGGCGCCATGCCGTGGGCAAACTTGACCAGGAACTTTCCGTCCGGGCCCATCAGAAAAATGGACGCCGTATGGTCGACCGCGTACTCGTCCGCTTCATCGCCGGGCTCCGGTTTGTGCCGCTCGAAGACAACCTTGTAGCCGGCGGCGATGCGCTCGACCATTTCTGACGATCCGGTCAGGCCGATCATGTCGGGATGGAAGGCGGTCATGTAACCGTTCAACTGACGCACCGTATCGCGTTCCGGATCGACGGTAATGAAGATGGCGGCAATCTTCTCGGAATCGCCTTCTAAGAAATCCAGGGCTTCCGTCATGTTGATCAGATTGGTCGGACAGATATCCGGACAAAATGTGTAGCCGAAGGTGACCAGCATGAAGCGACCGCGAAAGTGCTGGTCGGTTACGAACTCGCCGGTATGGTTTTGGAGAATGAACCGACCGCCCGGCGGAGCGCCCTTCGAAGCGACGGGAAACACCGTAACCACAATGGCGACGATCATCGCCGACAAATGGTGCAGACGAGCGTTCACGCTCTTTCTCCCTACTCTTGCTAGAACTTCGGCCACGCCCGGCAACGGCGCTCAATCCGTGACGGTTAAGAGAATAGGCCGATAAATCGGTTCGTAATTGACCAAGGTCAAGGAAGTTGCGGATGGTGCTCCCTATGCTCCGGCCATCGCACGACCTTTGCCCGATAACCGTGGAAACCACTGTTTCGCAGACCAACTGGGGAACGATGAGACGGCCGAAAGTTAACAATAGTCAAGGAAGTTTCGGAGGACGCGCTTATATTCGTGTTCCTGAATATCTGCTGGGGAGAGACCGGCGGAAACCGTCGCGCAAACAAGGCCTATTCCCAGATTGCGCGACTCATTTTTTTACTTGGGGTTCAGTTTCTTAAGGAGGCAGTTTGCCATGAAACGAATTATGAAGGCAGCTTTGCCGGCACTCGCCGCCGCCGCCATCGGCGTGACGGGGGTGGGGACGGCATGGTCCGCTGAAAGCCTTGACGACGTGATGAAGCGTCGTGGTCTAACCCAGAAGGACGTGCTAGCCGCAGCTAAGACCTACGTACCGACCGGTGGGCGCGACGAGTTCCTCGCGTTTAGTTCCGGCGGCCAGAGCGGTCAATTGATCGTTTACGGGGTTCCGTCCATGCGGATCCTCAAATACGTCGCCGTGTTCACGCCAGAACCCTGGCAGGGTTATGGGTTCGACGACGAATCGAAGGCCGTCCTCGCCCAGGGCCGCATGCACGGCAAGGACATCCTGTTCGGCGACACCCACCACCCGGCGATCTCCGAGACAAACGGTGAGTACGACGGGCAGTACCTGTTCATCAACGACAAGAACAACCCGCGTATGGCCGTCGTCGATCTCGCCGACTTCGAGACCAAGCAGATCGTCGTCAACCCGATCATGAAATCGGAACACGGCGGCGCCTTCGTCACGCCGAACACGGACTACGTCATCGAAGCCGCGCAATACGCCGCGCCGCTGGAAAACGAATTCGTGCCGCTCGAGCAGTTCAACGAGAAATATCGCGGCGCCGTCACCTACTGGAAGTTCGACCGCAAGGAAGGCCGGATCAAACCGGAGCAATCCTTCTCAGTCGAACTGCCGCCCTACAGCCAGGACCTTTCCGATTTCGGCAAGGGCCCGTCGGACGGTTGGTCGTTCACCAACTCGTTCTGCTCCGAACGTTACGTCGGCGGTATCGAACGCGGCCGTCCGCCGTTCGAAGCCGGCTGCTCGCAGAAGGACACCGACTTCTTCCACATGATCAACTGGAAGAAAGCCGCCGAACTGGTCAAGGCCGGCAAAGCCAAGATGATCAACGACCATCCGGTGATCATGATGGACACGGCCGTTGCCGAGGGCATCCTCTACCTGGTTCCCGAGCCGAAGAGCCCGCACGGTATGGACGTCAGCCCGGACGGCAAATACATGATCGTCTCCGGCAAGCTCGACAGCCACACTTACGTCTACAGCTTCGACAAGATGATGAAGCTGATCGCGGCCAAGGACTTCGCCGGCAAGGATCCCTACGGTATTCCGATCCTCGACCTCAAAAAGTCCCTGCACACCCAGGTGCAAGCCGGCTTGGGTCCGCTTCACACGCAATATGACTCGAAGCCTTGCGTGGCCTATACGTCGATCTACGTCGACAGCCAGGTCACCAAATGGGACTACTGTGAAGGCAAGGTTCTCGACAAGATCTCCATTCACTACAACATCGGTCACCTGATGACGATGGAAGGCGACTCGGTAACACCGAAGGGTAAATATCTTGTGTCGCTCAACAAGCTGGCCATCGACCGCTTCAACCCGGTCGGTCCCCTGCATCCGCAGAACCACCAGCTGATCGACATCTCCGGTGACAAGATGGAGCTTCTCTACGACATGCCGCTGCCCTTGGGTGAGCCGCACTACGCGGTCGCCATCTCGGTCGACAAGCTGAAGCCGCATATTCGCTACAAGAGCGGTTGGGACAGCCGCGCGGACAAACGGCATAAATACCGCACGCGTCCGGGCAAGGAGAAGATCGAACGCGACGGCAACAAGGTTCGTGTCTTCGCGACCACGATCCGCTCGCACATCACGCCTGAGATCATTGAGGTCAATGAAGGCGATGAAGTGACGATCCACGTCACCAACCTGGAACGCGCCCAGGACGAAACCCACGGCTTCGCGATCAGCCACACCAACGTCAACCTGTCTCTCGAGCCCGGCAAGACCGCTTCGGCGACGTTCACCGCCGATCGCCCGGGTGTCTATCCCTACTATTGCACCGAGTTCTGCTCGGCGCTGCACCTGGAGATGCAGGGCTATCTGTTGGTCAAGCCGAAAGGCTACAAGGAAATCGCGACCAAGGGTCAGGAAGGCACGATCTACACCAAGGCTGACTACGACAAACAGCACAAGACCAATGTCGAGACCCAAGGCGTGATCGACACGGTCGTCGGCTACATCACGGCGCACAACTTCCAAGACTTCCCGCCGGTTGTGGCTCTGGTCGAAGATGCCACAGAACAGCTGAACTTCGCCGCCGACACGAAGAAGAAGGCGGAGGATTTCGCGGCCAAGCAGGATTGGCACAACGCCACCCTGTGGGCCGGCCAATGGTGGCAGTATCAGGTCAAGGCAGCCGACATCGGTCTCAGGGCCAAGACCTATCTCGATCAAAACGGTGCCAAGAAGATCAAATAGGTACCATTAGGCTCGAACTGAATGGGGGGGCCGGATGTCGGCTCCCCCTTTCTTCGAAATTCATCGGAGGAATGAATGGCACATTGGATTGAACGTATCGGGTTGGGGCTGGGCGTCCTGGCCCTTGCCTTCGCCGTCGGCGTGACTCCGGCCGACGCCAAGAAGAAACGCGACCCGGGCAAAAAAGTCTACATGACAAAGACCTGCATTGCCTGTCACGGCAAGAACGGCGCCAAGGCGATGCTCGATTACCCCAATCTCGCCGGGCAGTCCGAGAAGTATATGATCGCCCAGGTCAAGGACATCATCAAAGGCAAGCGCACTGGCAGCCCCGACGCCACCGGCAATCCGCGCAGCCAAGGGATGCGCGGCGCCCTGGTTACGCCGGACGGCAAACCGACGATCACCAATGAAGAGATCAAACTGGTTTCCAAGTGGCTGGCCAAGCAAACGCCGGCCGAACCGGTCAAACCGGAAACGCCAATCGACCCTGCGAAGGCCGAGGCCGGGCAGAAGCTCTACAAGAAGAAGTGCAAGGCCTGCCACGGAAAAGGGGCCTTGAAACCCCTGAAGGGGTATCCGATCATCGCCGGGCAGAAGCGTGATTACATCATCACGCAGATCAACGACATCAAGACGAAAGCGCGCAAGAACGGCAAATCGAAGCTGATGATTGCCGCCGTCAAGAAGCTTTCAGACGACGATATCGCGGCTCTCGCCGATTACCTGTCGCAGATCGACCGGACTCCATAAGAAAGGCCCGGAAACTCTGCGAAAACCGATTAGTGGAGATTGTCCATGAACACCAAGAAACACCTTAGCGCCGCCATCGGCGTAGCCATGGCCCTGGTCATGCTGCCGGCGGGCAACGCTATTTCCGGCTGGAACGAAAGTGGCGGAGAACAGGAAGAAGCCCTGACGCTTACGCCGGACCTGGAAAACGGCCTCGAGGTCTACGAGGTTTGCGCCGCCTGCCACCTCCCGGAAGGCTGGGGCAAGCCCGACGGCACCTTCCCGATGCTGGCCGGACAGCACACCAACGTCATCATCAAGCAGTTGGCGGACATCCGGGCTCTGAACCGGGATAACCCGACCATGTACCCGTTCGCCTTGCCAAAATCGATCGGCGGCCCGCAAGCGATCGCCGACGTCGCCGGCTATATCGCCAAGCTGCCGATGAACCCGGAGCCGGGTCTCGGAGCGGGCGACAACCTGGAACTCGGCGAAAAGCTCTACAAGGAGAACTGCGTACGCTGCCACGGCGAGAACGGCGAGGGAATACCCGAGAAGTACTATCCGCGTATCCAGGGCCAGCACTACAACTACCTGGTCCGCCAGTTCGAGTGGATCCGCGATGGTAAGCGTCGCAATGCCAACCCGGACATGGTCAAGCAGATCGCCGGTTTCTCTGACGAGGATATGAAGGCTGTGATGGACTTCGTCTCGCGTCAAAAGCCGCCGAAGGACATGCTCGGCGAACCGGGTTGGGAAAATCCGGACTTCGATTAAGAGCTCTCGATACGGAACATTGCCGGGAACTTTAACGACGGGATCGAATGGGAGGGTTCGGTTCGCGTCGGTCCCGGCCCGGCACAACACGATGATCTATGAAAGCAGAAAATAGCCATGTCTGCTCACGACAAGCTCGGCGCCATTTACAGGGTCTTGACCGCGGGTGCGATGATCCTGATCGCGATCGCCTACATCTCGCCCATCTGGTGGGTGTCCCTGACGGCACCGCAATATCCTGAGACCGCCTTTCCGCAAGGCATCCGCATTCATTTTCACATGGATGGTGTCTTCAATGGGTGCAAGCTGGTCGAAAGCGCCGAAAGGTATGAAGAAGAGGCGCTCAACTGCAAACACGAGATGGACGCCATCAACCACTACGTCGGCATGTATCCTATCGCTGCCGGTGGACCGGTTGAGCGCTCCTATTCGCCGTTCCTGTTCTCTCTCCTGGGGCTCATGCTGGTCACATTCATGATACCCGGCAAGAAGGCCCGGGTTGGGGTATTCGCAGCTGGTTCCATCGCCATCGCCGTTTGGATGTGGGCCGCCATGCACGGCACCGGCGGCATGAAGCTGTTGTCGCCCAATTACGTGTACGACGTGACCACAACCATGGACCTGGAGCCGGAGGACTACGCCGAATGGAGCGGCCTGGAATCCGTTCGCGAGAGTTACCTGGAAGCCCTGGGACGTTATTTTCGTGACATGGCCAAGATCAACCCGCAGGTCGATCTGATGATGAGCTGGGCCCACGCGGTCTTTTGGATCGTCCTGGCCGGCATGGCCGCCCTTACGGTAGGCATGCTGATCCTGCCACCCGTTTACTGGTTGATGGCGCTGATCCCGGCGGCGCTGCCGGTGTTCTTCATCGTCGAATATGCGGCCTGGCTGTGGTGGTTCGGTCACAGTCTCAGCGATATGGCGGCTTTTTCGGTGAAACCGTTCATGCCGACGGTACTCGGTCAGGGCAAGGTCGCCCAGTTCTCGACCTTCTCCTATCCGCACTACGGCTTCGGGCTGATTGTCGCCGCTTCGGCCTTGCTGTTGTTGGCCATGCTGATAAGGCGCAAGCAGATAAAAGAGGACAGTTGAGCAAGGTGTGCGGAGCCGCTTGTGACTGCATTGCCTACATACGCCACACGTGGGTCCGGGTCTCGATCCCTTCGGAAAAAAGGGCCGGCGCCCCGTAGTTTCGTCGCCTTTGCGCTAGGGGCCGTCTTGGCCATTGTGATCTGGTCGGTATCGACGGCCGGATCAACCGCGGCGCCTGGACCGTTGCCGTCACTGCAGGACTTGGTCGACCGCGCCAAACCGGGCGACGTCATCGTACCGCCACCAGGAACCTACGCGGCGCCGCTTCGCATCTCCAAGCCGATCACACTCGACGGCGCCGGGGCCGTCACCATCGACGGGCAGGGCGAAGGCAGCCTTTTGTGGATCGAGACAGACGGTGCCACCGTCAAAAACATGCGCCTTATGCGCACCGGTGAATCCCATAACGACATCGATTCAGGGATCCAGGTTCGCGGCAGCTACAACGTCATCAAGGACAACGTCATCGACGACGCGCTCTTCGGCATCAACATGCAGCAGTCGAACAGCAACGTCGTGCGTCGGAACCGCATCAAGTCGAAGTCCTTCGACCTGGGCGTCAGGGGCGACTCGGTGCGGCTCTGGTACAGCATGAAAAACCGCATCGAGGACAATGTCATCCGAGATGCGCGGGATATGGTCGTCTGGTATTCCGAGGACAACGTCATTGCGCGGAATGAAGTCAGCGGTGGGCGCTATGCACTGCACTTCATGTATTCGCTGCGCAACATCGTTGAAGGCAACCGTTACCGCGACAACTCGGTCGGTATCTTCCTGATGTACAGCGACAGCGTTGTCGTCCGCGACAATCGCATCTCCCATGCGCAAGGCGCGACAGGCATGGGCATCGGCATGAAGGAATCGAGCGACGTGACGCTCGAGGGCAATGAGATCGTCTATTGTGCCACCGGGATTTATCTCGACGTGTCGCCGTTCCAACCGGATACAACGAACCGGTTGCGGAAGAACCTGATCGCCTTCAACGGTATCGGCATTTTGTTCCACAACGATTGGACCGGCAACATCATCCGCGACAACCGCTTCGAGAACAATCTCATGCAGGCCTCGGTCAACGCCAAGGCCTCTGCGAAACGCAATGACTGGGCTGCCAACTACTGGGACGACTATCAGGGCTTCGACCTGGACAGCGACGGCATCGGCGATACGGCGCATGTAAAACGGGTTTACGCCGACCGCCTGTGGATGGACGTGCCGCCGGCCGCCTTCTTCAAGGGTTCCGCCGTGCTCAGCATGATGGACTTTCTCGAGCGCTTGGCGCCGTTCACCGAACCGATCTTGCTGCTCCGCGACGATCAACCGAAAATGTCCGCCGACGTCGTCGTTGCCGCTCCCGAGGGTACGGAAGCGGAAGCCGATCCGCTGGAGGAAAAAGGCTTCAAACTCGATCCCTTTGGTCTCAAAAAACGCGTCTACAACCGTCAGGATTGACCAAGCATCATGGAACCCGACGCAACAACAAGCAAAGAAGCGGAGACGGCCCGTAAGAAGAAGGCCAAGAAGGTCAGCCGCAAGAAGCGCAAGGCGAAGCGCGAGTTTCTTCGCTCGTTCGCCGTCGGCATCGGCATTGTCGGCGCCTCGGTCCTGGGCTTCTTTCCGGTGATGAAGGCCTGGGCGCGACGGCTGCGTCCGCCCGGCGCCATTGAAGAGCAACCGTTCCTGGCGGCCTGCATCAAATGTGGGCAATGCGTGCAGGTATGTCCGGTCGAGGCGATCAAGCTTGGCGACCTGGACGAAGGGTTCGGTGTCGGAGCCCCCTACATCGACGCCCGCGCCCAGGCCTGCGACTTCTCCTGCGATGCCGTGCAGTGCGTGCTCGCCTGTCCGACCGGTGCGCTGACCCACGAAATCGACGCCAAGGAAGAGGTGACCATGGGTTTGGCCCGTGTCGTTCGTCCCGGCGCCTGCTTGGCCCGTAAGGGTGAGGGTTTCAAGGGACAGGCCCGGGGTGCGGACTTTGCCGGCAAACTGCGTTACATCGAGGTCGACCGCTGGAATCCGATCGAGATCCGCGACCATCCCTACGACATCGACCTTTGCGATCTCTGTGCCCGCCACTGTCCGATCGAAGGAGCGATCACCATCGAGCGTTTGATGATCGATCTCAGCGACCTACGGGGCACGCCGATCGTCTTCGATAAATGTGTCGGCTGCGGCGTATGCGAGATGATGTGCCCCGTTGACCCGCCGGTCATCGAGATCGTCGAGCGCCTCAGGCCGGAGGACGTGTGATGGAGTTCATTCAACCGATCCGCACCATGTTGGGAAGTGCGCCGCCGACCCGGCCGCAGGCCCGCGAAGTGGCGCCGGAGGTGGCGCAACGCTATGACGAGAAGCGCAACATCGAAGGCAAGAAAGAGCGGGTCGCCGCGATCAAGGCCGATCGCGACGCCAAGAAACCGAATAAGTGGCGTTGGCGGCGCTGGTCCTCAATCATCATCGTCAATCTCTTGTTCGTATTGTCTTTCCAATTCGACGTGCAGTTGGTGGAAGGCTCTCTAACCGCATCGCGGGTCATCGGTTTCCACTTCGCGGACGTCAATTCGGCACTTCAGGTGATGCTGGCCTTCAAGGTCATCCTTATCAACCTGGTCATCGGCACGGTGACCGTGCTGATCCTTTGGTGGCTGTTGGGCGGACGCACATTCTGTTCGTGGGTCTGCCCCTACCATTTGCTAGCTGAATTTGCCGAGATGATTCACCTGAAGTTGGCTGACCAGAAGATTGTCCGCGATTTCAAACTGCATCGCGGTACCCGCACGGTGCTTTATGTCGTCTTTGCCTTGTTGGCACTTATAAGTGGTTACACGGTGTTCGAGGCGATTTCACCGGTCGGCATTTTGAGCCGCGCCATGATTTACGGTCCGGGATTGGCGTTGATCTGGGTTGGCGGGCTCCTGATATTCGAGATCTTCATCTCCCGACGCGCTTGGTGCCGTTATGTCTGCCCAATCGGCTTGACCTACGGTTTCGTCGGCACGACATCTCCCGTACATGTCAAATACAACATGGAAAATTGTCTCCATGAGGGAGACTGTCGCCAAGTCTGTATGGTGCCGCATGTCCTCGAGGTGACGAAGAAAGGCTATGCCAAAAAAATGGATACGGACGTCGGACCGGATTGCACGCGCTGCGCCATGTGCATTGACATTTGCCCGACGCAATCGCTGGAATTCGACATCAAGGGGCTGAACAAACTGCTGTAAGCGGTTCGGGTGGTGCTGTTTGACACAGATGATCGAGTTATCGGGAGTGACCAAGGCCTTTCGCCGGCGTGCCGTGCTGGATGGCGTCAGTCTGTCGATCGGGTCCGGTACGCGGGTTGCGCTCGTCGGCTCCAACGGCGCCGGCAAGACGACTTTGATCCGCTGCCTGCTCGGTGAGTATGTCTGTGAAGGGGCGGTCTCGGTGGCTGGGATCAATCCGAGGGCCAACCGCCGGGACGCCCTGAAAAGGATCGGTTTCGTGCCGCAACAGCCGCCGCCGCTGCACATGCCCGTGAACGAACTCGTCCGGTTCTCGGCCCGGGTCAGCGATGGCGATCCAAAACGCATGGAATCGGTTGCCGACTCGCTCGGTCTCGACATGGCCTCGATCCGCAGCCAGCCTTTCGTCAAACTTTCCGGCGGACAGAAACAGAAGTTGTTGATCGGTATCGCGTTGGGGCGGGACTGCGACTTTCTGATCATGGACGAACCGGCGGCCAACCTGGACCCGGAATCGCGCCAGGTCTTTTTCAGGCTCCTGGCCGAGAGGCAGGACGAAACGGTGATGATGATTTCCAGTCACCGACTGGACGAGGTGGCCGCACTGGTCAACCGGGTCGTTGAATTGGACCGTGGTAAGGTGGTCCTTGACGACCATGTGGCCGTCGACCTGGCGAGTACGCTCGACTGCACCATCGGCGTGTCACGCCATGAGGAGGCGCTGTCCAAGGCCCTCGGCGAATGGGGCTTCAAGCGGGTCGACGGCAAAGAAGAGTGGGAGGGCCGCATCGCCGGCCCAGACCGTCTCCGGTTCCTGGCCATGGTTTCACGCTATGCCGGATTGCTATCTTCACTCGATATGCGCGGAGGGAACGGATCGTGACGTCCCTGCATAAGATGAAGGTCCGTCACGCGGTTCCGCTGCTGTTTCTGGCGGCATTCCTGCTTGGCGGTTGCCTGGAGGAAAAGACTGGGCCGGAACCGATCCATTGGGACCGGGACGTCGGAATGCTCTGCAGCATGATCATCAGCGACGCGCGTTTCGTCGCCGAGGTGCGCGGCGGACCGGACCGCAAGCTTTACAAGTTCGACGATATTGGTTGCGCGGTGAATTGGCTCAATGCCAAGCCCTGGGCCGGTGAAGAGGAAACGGAAATCTGGGTTGCCGAGCAGACGAGTACGCGCGACGACGTGCGCTGGCTGAACGCCCGCGACGCACGCTATGTCACCGGCAAGCACTCGCCGATGAACTATGGATACGGTGCGGTGATGCAGAGCCTGCCGGGATCGATCGATTTCGTTGAGCTGACCGACCGCATTCTGGCCGACGCGCCTAACCATATCTGCGCCCGGCCCATGCCGGTGCGAAAGATACTGGAGGCGGGGCAATGAACCACTTGTTGGCCGCCGCGCGCCTCGATATTTCCGAGTCGATCCGGGCTCGTTGGTTCCTGGTCTACGCCTTCGTTTTCGGTGCCGTCATTCTCTTGCTGTTGGTCTCCGGCCTCACGGAATCCCGGGTCATGGGTTTCACCGGCCTTTCCAGGTTGTTGATTATATACATCCAGATCTGCATGGCTGTGCTGCCCATCTTCATCCTGCTGACGACCGTACGGTCTGTGGCCGGCGACAGGGAAGCGGGCATATTCGAATACATGCTGTCGCTACCGGTGCCGCTGTCTGCCTGGTACTGGGGAAAGCTCACCGGGCGCTTCGTCGTCGTTTTTCTGCCGGTGTTCGTCGCCATGGTTTGCGCCGTCCTGTGGGCAGCGCTGCGCGGTTTCTCGGTCCCATGGCTGGAATTCGCTTACAACACGGCCTTTCTGCTGTCCTTAGCTTGGTGTTTCCTCGGCATCGGCATGCTTGTTTCCAGCCTCGCCCGGACCACCGACATGGCCCAGGGAACGGCCTTCGTCGTGTGGCTGGCGCTGTTGGTGTTTCTAGACCTGATCCTGCTCGGTGTCATGGTCCGTGAGCAGTTGCCTCACGGGTTGGTAATCGGCATCGCGCTAGCCAATCCGTTGCGGGTCTTCCGCACGGCTTCGATGGCCGTGTTCGATCCCCAGCTCGTCCTATTGGGCCCTGCCGCCCACGTTATCCTCGACGCCTTCGGACGGGTCGGTTTCCTGATCTACGGGTTCCTTTATCCGATCTTCGTCGGCGCACTCACGGCGATCATCGGTTTTGTCATGTTCCGTCGGGGGGACCTGCCGTGATCATGTTTCGAGTGTTATTACATCCGGCCCTCCTTGCCCTGGTACTCGCATTTCCAGCCGTTGCCGATGAAGAACCCGACCTCGAACTGGGCGAGGAAATCTACGATACCTGCGCGCCCTGCCACGGACCCTTTGGACAAGGCGGTGGCGGCGGTGTCTATCCGCGGATGGCCGGCATGCCGGCCGAATTCATCGCCGAGCAATTGCGCCGCTTCAAGGACCGCGAGCGCGAAAACATCCCGATGATCCCTTACGCCAACGAGCGCGAGCTTCCGGAAGAAGACGTCATCGCCGTCGCCGCCTACCTGGAGCAGATCGAGTTGCAGACACAGTTGCCGCAAACCGACGAGGTGATCGATGGCCTGGAGCGGCTCAATCAGGCGAAACGCGTCCTCAATATCCCGCTGGCCGAGGGCGATACGCAGAAAGGTGGTTCGATCTTCCAGGAAAGCTGTGCGACGTGCCATGGCAAGGACGGCTACGGCACGGACAAGGGGCCGCTGCTGGCCGGCCAGCACATCCGCTACCTGAGCAAGCAGATCGAAGATTTCATCGAGGGCACGCGCTGGCACCGCAATCCGTGGACGCTGTTCCGAGAACGCAAACCCGAGGAGTTCCAGAACCTTTATGCCTATCTGTCGACCCTCGACGACTCGTTTGCCGACGACGAGTCCGCGGAGCGCACATCCGACTAACGCCTTTGCGACCACCCCGGCGGATTGAAGGGCGGGCAAAAATCAAGAGGAAAACGGAATGAACGAGCAGTTGAAAGCCCCGGTTGCCGGTCGCCGAGACCGGAATCCGTTCGATGTCGACGACAATGAGACCTACGCGCAGTGGCGGGATTGGAAACTCGGTTGCCATCCGGCGAGTGCCAGTGAATTGGCCGTCGAGGTCGAAGATCCGTTCAATCTGTCGAAAAGCGAGCATGCGGCGTTGCTGGACAGGATTCGCCGCGCCAACATGGCCCTTTACGTCTCCGAACCGGTGGACGCCGACATCGGAAAGGACTTGATCCGTTGCGTCGGTGCGCAATTCGGGCTCACCCAGCTCGATGCCAATATGCTGGCCGACGACGACGGCGTGACGCCGTTGACGGTGATGGAAGATGGTCGCCGGCCCAGATACATTCCCTACACCAACCGGCCGATCAGTTGGCACACGGATGGATACTACAACACCATGGACCGGCAGGACCGCAGCCTGCTCCTCTATTGCGTGCAGGACGCCGCCGAAGGCGGGGAGAACGCGGTTCTCGATCATGAGATCGCTTACATATTGTTGCGCGATGAAAATCCGGACTTCATTCGGGCCCTGATGCACCCGCATGCCATGACGATCCCGGCCAATGTCGAGGAGAACGTGGAAATCCGTAGCGCCCGGACCGGTCCGGTGTTTTCCGTCGATCCGTCGGACGGCAGCCTTCATATGCGTTATACGGCGCGCAAACGGAACATTGAATGGCGGGTCGATGCCGTGACACGGGACGCCGTCGCCTTTATCGAGGGGCTGACCAATGGCGACAACCCCTACCTGTTCCGCCACCGAATGGCGCCGGGGCAGGGGCTGGTGAGTACAAACGTGCTTCACGACCGGGCCGGTTTCGACGATGCGCCGGAGAAGGGGATCAAGCGGCTGTTATACCGGGCCCGCTATTTCGATCGGATTGCCGGAACGACGATCGGTGATGTCTGGCCGGGTTAAAATCAACGCGGTCCGGCAATGATGATCGTTGCGTCGACCAGGCAGACGAGTGCACCCGAAGTATCCCAGCGGTCGGGCCTGACCCCTTCCACCGCCCATAACCAGGCTAGAGAACTGGCGATATAGATGCCGCCATAAGCAGCATAGGTCCGCCCTGCGGCGACGCTGTCGACGAGGGTCAGGAGATAGGCGAACAGTGCCAGGGACGCCAGGCCCGGGAGGATCCACCAAGGCGATTTTCCCATTCTGAGCCAGGCCCAAAAGGCAAAACACCCGGCGATCTCAGCGATGGCAGCTCCGACATAGGCGGCGATGGTTTGCATGTTGGAATCTCCCGACAACACCGTTGCATCCTTAAAGATGGTATGTCGGCAGGCGCGTTCAGTTGGAAATGCGGTCAGTCGATTGTTTTGTCACAATGTTCCGGGCTCTCTTTTCGAAGGCACCGATGACGTCCCGTTCGACAAGTGATGCCAGCATCTCAGCCAGGTGGCCGAAGGGACCCGGACGAAAAGCCTGATCAACCGAGAACGTCACCCGGCAACTGTCCGTTCCCACGGGAACGAAGCGCCACGAGATCGTTAGTGACTGAAAGGGGTGATCCGTTGAGCGGATATCAATGCCGTTCGGCGGATCGAACTCGGCTACGGTCCGGAAATTAGCTCGCGCTGGACCGAGGCCGAAACGGTTGTCGACGTGCAACCGATCACCCTCGCGCTTTCTGATCCGCATTGCCAGGCACAAGGGCAGGAAATTGGGATAGGCCTCGAAATCGGCAGCGATGGCATAGAGCTCTTCGGCGCGGAAACCGTCGATGGTACGGACGGTCTCCCGAAACACGTTTCGATATCGCCTTAAACGCCGGCCGTCAGGTGCCGAACCAGAGCGTAGCGCCGGCGACACCGATCAGCCATATGGTTCCGATGGCATGGATGCCCAGCGTCGCTTCGATGGCTTTGCGAAGCGGTTCCGGTTCGGACGCCGGTGTCGGGATAGCACCTGCGGCCTTAATCGACAATCCGAACAGGAGAACGGGCGCGGCCAGGCACCAGGGCGTCAGGAGCCCGTACCAAGCGATCGCGCCGACCGCGCCGAGGGCGGCGGCATGGATCCCGAAATAGAGCTTGCGGGTTCCATCGCGGCCGAGGCGAACGGCAAGGGTCCGGCGATTACATGCTTCGTCGGCGGAGATATCCGGTACTTCGTTAATGATGAGTATGCCCGTAACCCACAACGCCGTCGGCAGGGACAACAAAGCCGTAGGCCAGTCGAGGGCGTCCGCTTGAAGCCAGGCGGCTCCGGCGATCGGCAGGGTTCCGAAGGCGATACCGACGGACAACTCGCTCAATCCACGACCGCTCAAGCGTACCGGCGGTGCCGAATAGAGGACGGCCAGAGCCACACCGACGGCGCCGAAGGCGATGATCATCCATCCTTTAAGCAACGTCAGGGCGAAGCCGGCGGCAATACCGACCACCAGCAAGAACCACCCCCAACGCGCCATTTGCCCGATGTCCATGACACCGTTCTGGATGAAGCGCGATCCCCCCGTATAGGGGTAAATCCGCTGCTCGTTGGGTCCGTCATTACCCGTGGCATCGTCGTAGACGTCGTTGAGAACATTGGCCGCAGCATGAACGCAGACCGTGGCGATCAAAGCCAAGGAAAAGGCCACTGCGTCGAATTGGGAAGCCTGCAGCGCTCCCCACAGGCTTCCGAGGATCAAGGGAAGCACGGATGCCGTAAAGAACTTGGGCCGCGTCGACAGGAAAAGGCGCCGTGCCACTTGTCCCGGTGAATTTCCGCCGAGTACTGCAACTGTCGGTTCGCTCATGGATTCCCCTGTTTTTTCAACGGGGTGGCTTTCCTACGTAAGCCTTGCGTGCCCCATCTCTGGGTAGCACATCGTTGGACGGTGCGCTACTCAATGTGACAAACCTGTGAAATTTGACTCAGATCAGAGAATTCATCCTTGAATGAGCATACAGTTGTCGAAACGGCCCGACTAAGATTGCAATTCAACTGAAAATAGAAACAGGGGGGCCTTGTCATGGCAGCAACACCTTCAAGGTTCGTTAGCCGGCTCACCCAAGACACGATGGCTCTGGTGCTCGCCGGCGGACGAGGTACACGCTTGGGTGTGCTGACCGACTGGCGGACCAAACCGGCGGTACCGTTTGGCGGCAAATTCCGCATCATCGATTTCACGCTCTCCAATTGCCTTAATTCGCGTATCCGCAAGATATGCGTTCTCACACAATACAAATCCCACTCCTTGATCCAACATCTCCGCAAGGGCTGGAGTTTCTTGAACAATGATTTCGGCGAGTTCGTCGACATCATACCGGCGCAACAATGGGTCGATGACGACACCTGGTACCGGGGAACGGCCGACGCCGTTTATCAGACCATGGACATCATCGACGGTTACGGACCGGAGAACGTTGAGTACGTGCTGATCCTGGCCGGCGATCACATTTACACCATGGACTACGGCGAAATGTTGGCCGAGCACGCCGACTCCGGCGCAGACCTGACCATAGCTTGTCACGCCGTTCCGAAAGGCGAGGCTTCATCTTTTGGCGTCATGGAGGTCGACGAGACCAACCGGGTGTTTGGGTTCGAAGAAAAACCGGAACATCCGAAAACGATTCCCGGTGATCCGGATCACTCGTTGGTCAGCATGGGGATTTACGTTTTCTCACGGGCGTTCCTGCGTGATCGCTTGGAACTCGACGCCGCTAACGAGCAATCCGATCATGATTTCGGGAAAAATGTCATTCCCGCCGCTCTCCGGGAAGGCGAGCACGTCCAGGCCTATCGGTTCGTCTCGCCAGCTACCGAATTGCCGCCCTATTGGCGGGACGTCGGAACGGTCGATGCCTATTACCGTTCAAACATGGAAATCCTGTCGGCCAATCCGCCTCTCGACCTCTTCGATCCCAATTGGCAGATCATGACCCACCAAGCGCAACTGCCGCCGGCGCACATCGTCGGTGGGGGCTGTGCCATCGAGAATACGATGGTCAGCGGCGGCTGCGTGATTCAGTGCTCGAAATTGCGCGACACCCTTCTGTATTCGAACGTCCGCGTTGGTGAGCGTTGCGAGCTCACCGGCGTGTTGGCATTGCCCGGGGTTGAGATTGGATCGAATTGCCGGCTGACCAAAGTCATTCTCGACAATCAGTGCCGGGTTCCGGACGGCACCATCATCGGCGACGACCCGGAAGCCGATCGGCGGCGTTTTGCGGTGACAGAGGACGGTGTGGGCGTCGTCAACCGCGAGATGCTGGGGCATGGCCCGCGATACATGCCCGGCGTCAGTATCTGTACGCCGCGTTCGGGGACGATGAGATAACCGACCTATCGGAAAGACATATGCGTAGGGTATTAATCGAGCAACGTCGAGCCGGTCAATCCGTATAGAACGGCGTTTGTACCCGCGCCAAGGAACGTTCGATCGACCCGAAATCGATCCGATCGTTGTCGAGGTAGCGCTTGTCCTTCTCCGTCGACAACACCAGTTCGCCCAGGATCTCGAGTCCTCCGATCAGGCCTGAGAACCCGTTGATGTGAACTTTGGTGCGGTCGCGCGGGACGAAGTAGAGGGTCAGCCGGTCCGGCCTGCCATCGTTGGTGACGACGAAGTTTCCGGTCAGTTTTTCGAGCCGTGGCCCATTGCGGCTAGCCCATTTTCTTATCCATGTCGCTGCCCGAGTCTCGATCTCGTCAGTTGATCCCTTCCAAACGGCGACGGGCAGCGGGTAATGCTCCGTCATGATGTCCTCGCCACTGCCGTTGCACTTGCGGCCCACCATCTTTTCGAGTGGGAACTCCGGCGCTTCGGGCGGACGGGAGCAGAATTGGAAGTGGAAGTGATCGGGATTGGAGGCGCCGGCGTTGACGCCGTTATAGAACCCGACGAAACCAACAGCGCGCGAAGCGATCGCCAGAAGATCGCGAACAATTAAGTCCACCTCGGTTCCGAGTGGTTCGGCAAAACGCCAATCCTGAGGTCTGTGCTCCCGGCTGGCCACCGTCATATGGTTGGGGAGGAGCGGAAACGGGTTGGCCAGAGCATAGTAAATTCTGTCGTCGACCGGTATTTCGTAGCCGGTCTCGCGACCTTGCTGCTGCCAGCGGATGTTCTGCCGACACAGGAAACACCCGCCGTTGATCTCTTCCTCCCCATCCGGTGGAACGGACAAACCCGCGCCTTTGAAGCGTTGTGCGCGTTGCGGATTAAACTGGATGCGGAAGAAATCAGAACCTTTACCGTTGTCGAAGAAGGTAAGCCGCTCGACGTCGTCAAGGTTCTGGAGGATGAACCCGCTCGCGCGCTGATCGGCCTCGAGAGCGGCGAACACGCCCGCCAATCCGTCCCTCAGCCTCAATAACCTTGAGGCGCGCGTTCAAATCGTTCCAACGATCGTCGTAGGTTTTCTCGTCCATCGCGTAACCGTAACCGAACCGTTAATCCGTCCGCAGTCGTGGCGATACGATGGGACGAGCGTAGAGGCAAAACCTTTCCAACCAATGAACTTATAGTTAAAGAGAAATAAACGTTCATTGACCTCTCCCTCTTGGCATATTTATATCGAACACGCACTAAAAAAATCGATTGAACTAAAATTGTGAAATGATCATTCCCATAGAAATACGGGAATAATTGTGAAAGGTTGGCGAAATGCGGGGTGATACGATCCTGGTTGAAGAGCATCACCGACGGGCGGCAGCAGCGTTATTGCCGACACTTCTCGACAAGATTGCGGAGTCGGGCGGGCGCTATACCGTATCGGTTGCGGGCGAATCGGGAAGCGGAAAATCCGAGACGGCGACGGCCGTTGCCGATTGCCTGGAGGCGGAGGGCATCAAATGTGTGATCCTCCAGCAGGACGATTATTTCGTCCATCCCCCGAAGACAAACGATAAGACTCGGCGTCAGGACATTTCCTGGGTCGGTCCCCAGGAAGTGAAATTAGACTTGATGGACGAGCATCTCGCCGCCTTTTTGGCCAGTGCCGGATCGATCGAAAAACCGCTGGTGATCTACGAAGAGGACCAGGTTACTAGCGAAAAGATGGAGTTCGGTGATGCACAGGTGGCGATCTCCGAAGGCACTTACACCTCTCTCCTGGAGAACACGGGCGCCCGCATTTTCATTGCCCGGGATTATCTCGAAACCCGAGCCCACCGCGAAAAACGCAAACGCGACGAGTCCGAACTGGACCCGTTTATCGACGAGGTTCTCAAAATCGAACATGCGGTCATCTCCGAACACCGGGCCCGGGCGGATATCGTTATCGAGTCCGATTATTCGGTGTCGTTACCGGATTGACCTGCCTATCACCGCTCGAAATCGTTCGGATCAATCATGCACTTCGCTTTCCTTAACCCTCAGGGGAATTTCGACGCCGCCGATTCCCATCTGACTGAGCATCCAGACTTTGGTGGCCAATTGGTCTACGTGAAGGAGGTTGCTCAGTCGCTGGTCGATTTGGGCCATCGGGTCGATATCGTGACACGCCTCATCGACGATCCCGAATGGCCGGAATTCTCGGAACCCATCGCGACCTACCGCGGTTACGACGAGACGTCGTTGCGGATCGTCCGCATCCCCTGTGGCGGCCCGCAGTTCCTGGCGAAGGAACGGCTTTGGCCGCACATGCCGGAGTTCGTCGACGGCATTGTGCGGTTTTACGGCGACGCGCCGCCGGAATTCACCACCGGCCAATACGCCGACGGCGGCTATTGTTCGGTTCTGTTGAAGGCGACGCTCGGAATTCCGTTTACCTTTACCGGTCATTCACTCGGTGCACAGAAGTTGGACAAACTGGGTACGACGGCCGGGAACTGGACGGAGATGGATGAGCGTTTCCGTTTTTCATCGAGGATCGCCGCGGAACGCCTCAGCATGGAGCAGGCGTCGCGAATCATCACGTCGACGGAACAGGAACGCGACGAGCAGTATTCCCATCCCCTCTACCAAGCGGCCGTCGACGTCAGCGATAAGGAACGCTTTTCCGTCATTCCGCCGGGTGTGAACATGACCGTATTCGAGCGCGAGCCGAACGACGGGGAGGCGGAAATCGTCGCTGGCTTGGCGGATCGCGTGAAGTCCACAGGACCCTTCGTCGTCGTATCCAGTCGCCTCGATGAGAAGAAGAACATCATTGGTGTCGTCGAAGCCTTCGCGAAATCTGAGATGCTGCGGCGCAACGCTGAACTCGTGCTTTGCATCCGGGGAATCGACGACATATACGGGGATATGTCGGCCTTATCGACGGACGAACGGGCGGTGCTCGGGCCGATTGTTTCGTTGATCAACGACGCCAACCTCCGCGACTCGGTTCATCATCTCAATATTCAATCGCAACGTGAACTGGCGGCGACCTATCGGTATTTCGCGAATCGACGGTCTGTCTTCGCTCTCACGGCCTTCTATGAACCCTTCGGCTTGGCACCGATCGAGGCAGCGGCTTGTGGGCTCGCCTGTGTTGCCACAAAAAACGGCGGTCCCTCGGAGATCTTTGCGGACGGATCCGGCGTTCTTGTCGATCCCTTCGACTCAATGGACATCGCCAACGGTTTGATCCACGCGGTGGATCAGCAGAAGAGCCTATCGGATCGGGGCTTCGAACGGGTCCTAAGCACCTATACGTGGCGGAAAACCGCGGAAAACTACTATGCGGTAGCCGAGGGGGCTGCATCGACGCTCGAAAGACTCGGAAACACCGGCCACCCCCTCGATTCGGGGGAACGCATCATGTCGTACCTTTCCGGCCGGAAATAGTTTGTTATCAAAATCTTAGGACTCAGTCGGTATCGTCAGCACCCTGTTTCGTGATGAGAAAATGCCATGTGTGACGGCCCTCACAGATTGGTTTCAAAGCTGTTGACTTCATTTTTCGCATGGGGCTGTCCTAGCTAAGGACGTTTTTGTCTCGAATTCACCCATGTCTTTAATTGGTTAAGCAGTTCCCGGTGATCACCTCCATTGAACCGCCATTCGCACTCCTTTAGGAACAGGTGA
>Ga0056114_1000082_pt1 | contig 23854 bp, 31 predicted proteins | sample WorMetHERISLAND1_FD_77005 | JGI IMG/M metagenome (GOLD analysis project Ga0056114, IMG submission 77005) | Marine gutless worms symbiont microbial communities from Max Planck institute for Marine Microbiology, Germany - Olavius loisae HERON... ...
CCTCATATACCTGATCCTTGGCTTTCCCTCGGAAACAGAGCATATATAAGGGTGGCCGTAGGATGTGGTGAGCGCGGTGGTTCCGAGTTTGCTGGCTGGTGTACCCTTTCCCCACGCGAACCGCATCTTATCGCGCCGAGGCCGAACGATTCATTGTTAAGTAGACAGTCAGGGCGAGGAAAAATGTTCAAAATTGAGAACATCGGAAAGATTTCTTTGAATAGGTGATTTCACTTCATTTTCAAGCATGAAAGAATAGCGTGTAGGCTGGATTGGAAAATGATAAACCCGGCATGTAAGGAAATCTCGTGGCGAACCCATCATTTTTTCTGGCGTCGAAGTCCCTGAGAAGACAGATGCTCCTGGAGCAAATTGGCATTCGGTTCGAGGTCATTGATATCGACCTGGGTGGGGCTAGGTTTCCCGGCGAGGATCCCGCAAGTTACGTGCTGCGCCTCGCCCTGGACAAGGCTCAGGCCGGTCGGGCCCAGATCGAGTCAGGACACTGTCCACCAGTGTTGGGGACCAACATGTCCGTGGTCGTCGGGGACCGCATCCTGGGCAAGCCGAATAATCGTCGGGAAGCCACTGCCATGTTGCGGCTGCTCGGTGGACGCAAGCATTGGGTACTGGGCGGAATCGCCCTAGTGGACGGGCATGAGTGGCAGGCCCTCAGCGTCAGTGAGGTCAATTTCCGCGCAGTGAGCGCGTGGGAGGCAGATGCCTACTGGGAGACTGATGAGCCCCGTAACAAGGCTGGTGGCTATGCCCTCCAGGGGGCTGGGGTGCCATATTCATGGCGGACCTGCGGAGCAGCTATTCGGATGTGATGGGGCTGCCCTTGTTTGAGACTACACACCTGCTTGCCGAGGCGGGTATCGACTGCCTAGCCTAGCAATCCTGAAAGGTATCAGAGAGTTGAGCGAAGAAATCCTGGTCAATGTGATGCCTCCGGAGACCCGGGTTGCAGTAGTGGAAAACGGTGCCGTGCAGGAGGTCATCATTGAGCGTACCGACCACTGCGGGTTGGTGGGGAATATCTACCAGGGTTGCATCTGCCGTGTCTTGCCGGGTATGCAGGCCGCCTTCGTGGATATCGGGCTCGAGCGAGCCGCTTTCCTGCACACCTTGGATATCGTTAATGCGCAGGGAGCACCGCGCAGCGAGTACATCCATGAGGTCGTCAGCGAGGGTGACGAGATCATGGTGCAGGTGGTTAAGGACCCCCTGGGCACCAAGGGTGCCAGGCTTACCACCAATATCTCCATTCCATCTCGCTACCTGGTCTTTATGCCGACAGTAGGCACTACCGGAATTTCCCAAAGAATCGAGAACGAGGAGGAGCGCCGACGTCTGCGGGATATCCTGCAACACCGTGTGACTCCGGGAGCCCGGAAAGGGGGAGTTATTGCCCGCACGGCGGCCGAAGGGGTCGCCGAAGAAGCCCTGATTAGGGACATAGATTTCCTGGTCAAGCTGTGGCAGGGCATTGAAGAGCGCTACCGCTCCTGCACTGACATCGGGATGGTCCATGATGACCTGCCGTTGGTTCTGCGCGCCTTGCGCGACCTAGCAGGACCGGGGGTGGAACGGGTGCGTATCGACTCGCGCGCCACGGTGGAGCGCGCGCGGACCTTTGCCACCAAGTATATCCCGGATATCGTAGTACCTATCGAGTACTACCGGGGGGAACGCCCTCTGTTCGAGCTCTATGGCGTAGAGGATGAGATCCAGAAGGCGTTGCAACGCAAAGTGCAGCTTAAGTCCGGTGGCTACCTGATCCTGGATCAAACCGAGGCCATGACTACCATCGACGTAAACACCGGCGCCTTCGTCGGTCACCGGACGTTGGAAGAGACTATTTTCAAGACCAATCTGGAGGCAGCCCAGGCCATCTGTCGCCAGCTGCGGCTGCGCAACCTTGGCGGCATCATCATCATCGACTTCATCGACATGTGCGATGCCGAGCATAAGCGCCAAGTACTCCGCGCGCTCGAGAAATGCCTTGCCAAGGACCACGCCAAGACCCACATCTCCGGGGTATCCGCCCTGGGTCTGGTGGAGATGACCCGCAAGCGTACGCGCGAGTCCCTTGAACATATCCTGTGCGGGCCCTGCACCTGCTGTGGTGGCCGTGGTACCCTGAAAACCGCCGAAACCACCTGCTATGAAATCTTCCGTGAAATCCTGCGCCAGACCCGTCAGTTCGAAGTAGAAACCCTCTTGGTGCTAGCCTCCCAGGAAGTAATTGACCGTCTGTTGGATGAGGAATCCGGGCATTTGGCTGAGCTGCAGGAGTTTACCGGCAAGCCAGTCCGCCTCCAGGTCGAGGCGCTTTATACCCAAGAGCAGTATGACGTAGTTTTGATTTAGGTCATGTTAACCTTTTGACATATGAAAACAATCAGCCCTAGTTAGTCATCCCATCTGATTCTTCTGATTATCATAGTGACCGGAGGGATGAATCTTGTGCGATAGGGGTGGAGAAGACTACGAATCATCATGCGGATCGGCGCGACTCAATTTTCGCGTGGATCTGCGCGATTCGTGGTCCACACAGCGGACTCTATCTAACCGTTTGATTATTTTTGGGTTCGGTGTAGAGGCTATCTAACAATCGGCACACCCTAGGGGGTGTTGATATTTAAGCCAAACAGATCAAGACCAAGGCCCTCATCACGAACGCGAGGTAGCACCTACCTAGTTTAATCGTAGCGTGTGGCGACACACCGGAAGGGTTCGATGCAATTGAAGAAGCGTTCAACGAGATTACGAGCTTTGTAAAGCTAGGGCTTGAACTCGCGTGGGTGTCGACTGATAGCGTGAGGAGGAAGTACCGCATTGCACTCCGTGGTTGTGGATCATCTCGCTCAAGGTCTGGTCAGCGACCACCTTTCCGACCTCAAGGCTAGCCAGTAACGGCTCGGCCTGGGTCATACTTGTGGGCGTTGCCGACACTGAGCGGACACCGAACCGGATTCTCAAGCCCATCAATGAAGGCGCATGAAGCTTGGTGGTCATTCCTCCTCACGCTATCAGTCGAATCTACCCGGAAGCGATCCGGTCAGCTGAGCGCCGTTTTTTTGAGGTGCACCGGCTGCGTACTGATGAACCCCGATCACTGTATTTTCAATGAGAATTCCTTCATAAATCAGATTTCTTCGCTAACTCCTCGAGCACTCTGGACCACTGCAAGATCGCTTCCATGAACAATCGGTTGTCATGACCGCTCCGTCCACAGTCTCCTGAAACGGCTGAGTTGCGCGCAGTCTATCAGCCTAAATACCAACATGACCTAGTCCAATGGTGGCCCTAACACGAAGTCTACCTTCTCGAAGCCATGATCTTCAAGCAGCTCCAACACGCTCTCCATCCACTGCTCCTCTCCGGTATGCCCAACCTCGGCGATGAGACTGGTGACAAACCGATAGGCCTCATGAGGTGCCATGTCTTCTGGCACCGTCACCAACCGGATCTTGCCCACGTCTTTGCTCGGCAGCACCATGAAACGCTTTGCCATGTCCAACCTCCTCGAGAGTATCGTCGATTATCAAACTACCCTTTATCGTAGCGGAATCATAAACGGAATATTCCTTTTCGGGTCTGTGAAAATCCGCATAATCTGCGTAATCTGCGGATTGAACAAGATCCTTCGTCCATAGTTACAACCGCGTCCGATCCCTACAATCGAAATCCAAGGTTCCGCCCATGTCCGATCCCTACTCGAGGCTCCAGGCCCTGCTCCGAGAACGCATTCTGATTCTGGATGGTGCCATGGGTACCATGATCCAGCGCCACGGACTCCAGGAGGCGGATTACCGTGGTGAACGCTTCGCGGATTGGCCGCATGATCTGGCGGGCAACCACGACCTGCTGAGCATCACCCAGCCCCAGATCATCCAGGAGATCCACCAGAAGTATCTAGAGGCGGGCACCGATATCATCGAGACCAACAGCTTCTGCGCCAACGCCGTCTCCATGGCCGATTACGGCATGGAGGAATTGGTCAGCGAACTCAACATAGCTGCGGCGCGGATCGCCCGCACCGCAGCGGACAAGTTCTCGACCCCGGACAAGCCCAGATTCGTAGCCGGTGCCTTGGGTCCCACCAACCGCACCTGTTCCATCTCGCCAGACGTCAATGATCCAGGCCTACGCAACCTGAACTTCGATGAGTTGGTAGCGGCCTATAGGCAGGCCATTCATGGCCTGATGGCAGGGGGTGCGGATATCCTGCTGATCGAGACGGTGTTTGATACCCTCAATGCCAAGGCGGCGATCTTTGCCTGCGAATCAGTATTCGAGGAGAACAACCGGTCGCTCCCCCTGATGATCTCTGGGACCATCACGGATCGCTCCGGCCGCACCCTATCCGGGCAGACCACCGAGGCCTTCTATAATAGCCTCCGTCACGCCAAGCCTCTCTCCATTGGGCTGAACTGCGCCCTGGGCCCGGACCTGCTGCGCCCCTATGTAGAAGCCCTGTCCCGCGTGGCCGAGTGCCGGGTCAGCGTGTACCCGAACGCGGGTCTACCCAACGAATTTGGCTGCTATGACCTGGGCCCGGAGGATATGGCTGCATCGATCGCCGAATGGGCGGATGCCGGCTTCCTCAATATTGTGGGAGGCTGCTGTGGTACCACGCCGACACACACCCAGGCCCTGGCTGCGGCGGTTGCTGGCAAGCCGCCGCGCGTACCGCCGCAGCCTGAACCTAGCTGTCGGCTGTCCGGGCTGGAGCCACTTAACCTCAACCGCAGCCTGAATTTCATCAACGTGGGGGAGCGGGCGAATGTCACCGGCTCGGCTAAATTCAAGCGTCTCATCCTCGCCGAGCAGTACGACGAAGCCCTGGAGATCTGCCGCGCCCAGGTAGTAAACGGCGCACAGCTGGTGGACGTGAATATGGACGAGGGCCTGCTGGACGGGGTAACGGCAATGCGGCGCTTCCTCAACCTGGTAGCCGCGGAGCCTGAGATTGCCCGGGTTCCCGCCATGATCGACTCCTCCAAGTGGGAGGTCATCGAGGCCGGGCTCAAGTGTGTCCAGGGCAAGCCTGTTGTCAACTCTATCTCCCTCAAGGAAGGAGAAGAACGCTTCGTGGAATTGGCCCAGCGGTGCCGACGCTATGGTGCCGCCCTGGTCGTCATGGCCTTCGACGAGCAGGGCCAAGCAGATACGCTGGAACGCCGGATTGGGATCTGCGCGCGTGCCTACCGGGTACTCACCGAGCAGGTGAATTTCCCCCCTGAGGACATCATCTTCGATCCCAATATCCTTACCCTCGCTACCGGCATCAAGGATCACAACCGCTATGGGGTGGATTTTATCGAGGCGGTACGTTGGATCAAGGCTAACCTGCCCCACGCCCTTACTTCTGGCGGCTTGTCCAATGTCTCCTTCTCCTTCCGCGGCAACCATCCAGTCCGCGAGGCTATCCACGCCGTATTCCTGTACCACGCCGTGGCGGCAGGACTGAACATGGGCATCGTCAACGCTGGTCAGCTCGCAGTCTTCGACAACATACCTGCTGAGCTGCGGGACGCCGTGGAAGATGTCATCCTCGACCGCCGACCGGATGCCACCGAGCGGTTAGTGGAGCTAGCACCCAAGTACCAGGGCGATGGTGATGATACTCGACCTCAGGAAGATCGCCGGTGGCGCGATTGGCCAGTGGAGAAGCGCCTGGGGCACGCCCTGGTACAAGGCATCACTGAGTACATCAACCAGGACACGGAGGAGGCTAGGGCCCAGGCTAAGTACGCGTTGCAGGTCATCGAAGGCCCCCTGATGGACGGCATGAACCGAGTCGGCAACCTGTTCGGGGCCGGCAAGCTGTTCCTGCCCCAGGTAGTCAAATCCGCCCAGGTCATGAAGAAGGCCGTGGCCTATCTGGAGCCTTATCTGGAAGCAGAGAAGACTCGCTGCGCGGCCCGGAGCCACCAAGGCAAGCTGTTGCTCGCCACCGTCAAGGGAGACGTGCACGACATCGGCAAGAACATCGTGAGCCTGGTGCTCCAGTGCAACAATTACGAGGTTATTGATCTGGGCGTCATGGTCCCGGTGGGGACCATCCTCGCGGCGGCACGTGAGCACCAAGTCGACATCATCGGTCTGTCGGGCCTCATCACACCATCCCTGGACGAGATGGTCCACGTCGCCGAAGAAATGCAACGCCTGGGTCTGAGGATACCCCTGCTGATCGGTGGTGCCACTACCTCCAAGGCCCATACCGCGGTCAAGATCGCACCCCGCTACCAGCATCCCGTGGTCTATGTGCCCGACGCCTCGCGGGCCGTGGGCGTGGTGTCACGTCTGCTTTCCCTAGACACACGCGCGGACTATGAGCAAGCTGTCCGCGTCGAGTATGCCCAGCTACGCAGCCGCCGCACTGCCCAGAACCAAGCCCGCGACCTGCTCCCGCTAGAGCGGGCGCGGGCCAATCCGGTGCGGATCGACTGGGACGGCTACACGCCGCCGGTACCGATCGAGCCGGGGCTCCAGGTCTTCGGGGATGTCCCGTTCCGGGATCTTACCCGCTACATCGACTGGACCTTTTTCTTCCGTGCCTGGCAGATCAAGGGACGCTACCCGCAGCTCCTGGACGATCCGGACAAAAGTGTAGAGGCGCGCAGGCTCTATGACGACGCCCAGGCCATGCTCGACCGCATCATCGCGGAGCGGAAGCTACAGGCCGCAGCCATCATAGGGCTGTTCCCCGCCAATGCGGTGGGCGACGACGTCCTGGTCTTCCGCAACGAGGAACGGGGCGGCGGGCCCCAGGCTGTCTTCCGCTTTCTGCGCTACCAGAGTCGCCAACCAGCGGGCAAATACAACCACTGCCTTGCCGACTACATCGCTCCGCTGGACACCGGACTCGCCGACTACATCGGTGCCTTCGCCTGTACCTCAGGACTAGGTATCGACGCCGCGGTAGCGGCCTACGAGGCGGACCATGACGACTACTCGGCCCTGATGCTCAAGGCCCTGGCAGACCGCCTGGCGGAGGCCTTAGCTGAGCTGCTGCACGAGCGGATACGCCGACGCGCCTGGGGCTACGCGCAAGACGAGAATCTAAGCAACCAGGACCTGATCGCGGAGCGCTACCAGGGCACCCGTCCCGCCCTGGGCTATCCAGCTTGTCCCGATCACACCGAAAAGGATACCCTGTGGAACCTACTCGCAGTAGAGTCCCGGACCGGCATCCGGCTCACGGAATCCAAGGCCATGGTTCCGGCCGCCGCCGTGAGCGGACTCTACTTCTCCCACCCGGAGGCCCGCTACTTTGCCGTCGGCAAGCTAGGCAAAGGCCAGATCCAGGACTACGCTGAACGTAAGGGCCTGCCCTTGGATGAGATCGAACGCTGGTTGGGGCTAAATCTGGCCTATGAGCCCGCGTAGGATACTGGTGAGCACGCTGGTTTGCTGGGTGTGGAAGGTGTTTCCCCGCGCGGACCCCGCCTCAAGAAGCTACCGCTATCCTCAATGCCGCTGCCCGCACCAGCCTGACAGTATCCGACGCCTTCCGCACGGTGCTTGAACACCGTGGAGGAACTGCTGGAAGAAATCAATGCAGACGCTTGAGTGGATCAGCCGATTCAAGAGAGCCTACAAGCGTACAAGCGCAAGAAGAAAGGGTAAGTACCGCGCGGCGCTCAAGGTGGAACCATCCACGTCTTGCTTGGCGACTTCTCGGACTCTCAACCGGACCTAGTTGCTGGTCGAGGTAGTACGGCAGTCCGCCGGATATTTTTACCCACAAATCAAGGAAGTAGGTTAAAGTGGCAAACACGAAGAATTTCTCGCAATTCAGATCAATATCAACGGCCTCTACCTCTAATACCGGAAAAACCGTGAAAGCCTGTCTAGGCTACGTAATCTGTAGGAATCTGCAGATTTAAAAAATCAATCCCCGTTATCCTTGATGGACTCCAAGTGCGGACGGTTCACCAGCTCTACATAGGCCATAGGGGCCACATCCCCAGCGCGAAAGCCACATTTCAGAATACGCAGGTATCCACCAGGACGGGTCTGATAACGCGGACCTAGCTCGACAAAGAGCTTGCCGACGACCTCTTTGTCGCGCAGACGCGCAAAAGCCAGACGCCGCTTATGCACAGAGTCGGTCTTAGCCAGGGTAATCAAGGGCTCAGCCACCCGCCGCAATTCTTTCGCCTTGGGTAGTGTGGTCTTGATGAGCTCATGGCGAAACAGCGCATTGGCCATGTTTCTGAACATAGCGTTGCGGTGCGAGCTGGTACGATTGAGATGCCTTCTGGCCTTGCGATGACGCATGGTTCTCTTCTCGAAACAATCACACAAGATTTTCAGCCGTCTTCCGCGCTAGTGCGTCTGCTGGCTCAACGCGGAAGATGGGTGAAAAGACAAACAAGCGTAGACATTCTTTGGCAAAACTACTTCATTTAACGACGAACTCGGCGACATTCTCCGGCGGCCAGTTCTCCAGTCGCATGCCGAGAGATAGGCCGCGTGTGGCGAGCACGTCTTTGATCTCGGTGAGGGATTTCTTGCCGAGATTCGGGGTCTTAAGCAACGCAACCTCGGTGCGCTGAATCAAGTCCCCGATCAGATAGATGTTCTCCGCCTTGAGGCAGTTCGCCGATCGCACGGTGAGCTCCAGATCGTCTACTGGTCTTAGCAAGATCGGATCCACCGACGGCTCCCGGGGCTCACTCTTGGCACTCTCATCCATGGGTTGGGCACCTTCTAAGACAACGAAGCTAGAAAGTTGGTTCTGAAGAATGGCCGCCGCCTTCTGGATCGCCCCCTTCGGATCGATGGTACCATTGGTTTCCAGGTCGATCACCAAGCGGTCCATGTCAGTTCGTTGCTCGACGCGAGCGGCCTGGACGTCAATAGCCACCCGGCGCACCGGACTGAAGGAAGCATCCAGGGGCAGCTTGCCGATGGGGCGCTCGTCCCCCCCCGTAACCGCCCGCTGGGTAGCCGACTCGTAGCCGCGACCGCGGCGTACGGTCAAGCTCATGCTGAGCTCCCCCTCGCCGGTAAGATTAGCAATGACCAGCTCCGGATTGGCGATCTCCGCGGTGTGATCAAGAGTGATGTCACCGGCGGTTACCGGACCTGGTCCATGCTTAGACAGCATGAAGGTCGCCTCGTCCTTGCCCGCGAGGGAAATGGTAACCTCCTTGAGGTTGAGCAGGATTTCCAGTACATCCTCCTGGACTCCTTCCAACGTCGTATATTCGTGGAGCACGCCCCGAATCTCCACCTCCGTAACCGCACAACCGGCGATCGAAGATAGCAGGATACGGCGCAGCGCATTGCCCAGGGTATGGCCGAAACCTCGTTCAAGCGGCTCCAAGGAGACGCGCGCGTGACTAGGCCTCCCATCGACCTGTTCAGCCTTTACGATGCGCGGTTTGAGAAAATCGCCAACAGCATCAACCATGCAAGGACCCCCTGCGTTTCCTTACTTGGAGTACAACTCCACAATAAGTGATTCGTTGATCTCCGATGGGAGCTCCTCGCGGTCCGGAACCCGTTTGAAGACCCCCTTAAGTACGTTGGTGTCAACTTCGATCCAATCCGCGAATCCGTACTGCTCTGCCAGGGCAATTGCATTTTGGATACGAACCTGCTTCTTGGCCTGCTTCCGAACCTCAATCTGATCCGCTTCGCGGACGTGATAAGACGGCACATTGATGCACTTCCCATTGACCAGTATGCCCTTGTGACTCACCACTTGCCGCGCCTCTGCACGGGTGGAACCGAATCCCATCCGATAGACGACATTGTCGAGACGACGTTCGAGCAACCGCAACAGATTCTCACTGGTGGCACCCTTAGCACCGGCTGCTTTCCTATAGTAGTTGCGAAACTGCTTCTCCATGACACCGTAGATGCGGCGTACCTTCTGTTTCTCACGCAACTGCAGACCGTAGTCAGAGATCCGGCGCCGTCTTTCCCCAGCTTGGCCCGGAGCCTTCTCCAGATTGCACTTAGTATCCAGTGAACGCGCGCGGCTCTTTAACCCTAAGTCGGTGCCCTCGCGCCGTGCCAATTTACAGGTAGGACCCGTGTACCTTGCCATCTTTCTAAAACCTATCGAGATCCTATACACGCCGCTTCTTCGGCGGCCGACAACCATTGTGAGGGATCGGCGTGAGGTCCGTAATGCTCGCAATCTTAAAGCCAGCATTATTAAGTGCCCGCACCGCTGATTCCCGACCAGGGCCAGGTCCCTTGACGTTGACGTCCAGATTCTTCAGCCCAAATTCCTTGACCACCTGACCGACCCGCCCCGCCGCCACCTGAGCCGCGAACGGGGTACTCTTTCTGGAGCCACGAAAGCCGGAACCGCCAGCGGTTGCCCAACCCAGGGCATTCCCCTGCCTGTCGGTGATGGTGATAATAGTATTATTAAAAGAGGCATGGATGTGGGCAATCCCATCCGCCACTTGCTTCTTGACCTTCTTTTTGGTCCGGGTCGATTTTGCCATGGGCTACTGTTACCTGGTTTAGCTAACGCTGCCATTACTTGACTAGATGAAACGAAACATAAGGTGGTCAGACCGATGGTATTATTAACTTAATCCCCTTCGCGGTACATCTGTTTATGTGCCCTAAATAGAGGTAAAAACGAAGATCCCACCCATCAAAGTAAAGAAACAAAACGTATGGAATCGCCGCCGTACAGCAATTATCTTCCTATCTTTCAGCCCCTTCCCGCATTTCTAGGACAGGATTTACAGGCTTCTTGTACTTCCTGAAACTCCTCACGCACTATCATGCTCAATATCAGGATTGGTCACCCTCTTCCGTCAGAACCCACGAAAATGCCTTGATTACGTTTCTCTCCCCCAAGCGCCCTTTACAACAAAAAACCCTGTTAATCCTGCACTATTGATACCGATCCTAACGCTTAATCGGACGCCGCGGTCCTTTGCGGGTGCGAGCGTTGGTGCGTGTGCGTTGCCCGCGTAACGGCAGGCCGCGACGGTGTCGGATTCCCCGGTTGCAACCCAAATCCATCAGGCGCTTGATGTTGATGGAGACTTCGCGGCGCAGGTCGCCTTCTACCGTATATCTGGTGACTTCCGCGCGCAGCTTGTTGATTTCACCTTCAGAGAGGTCCCTGATCTTGGTATCGACAGCGATACCGGAGGCATCGCAGATCTGCACCGCACGGGTACGGCCAACGCCGTAGATCGACGTCAGGGCGATCACAGCATGCTTCTTGTCGGGAATGTTGACACCGGCGATACGGGCCATGCTCTTGCCTCCAACTCCGCTTACGAGCAGCCAGCGAAAACTAAGTATGCTACCAAAAGTATGTTGATAATCAACAGAAAGCTGCAACTCACCGGCTTCCAGCTAGGTAGAGACTGCGAAAATAGCCGCTGTTCCTGGTGAAGACTGACGGTCACACGCGCAAGCGCTTTACCGCATCCTAGTAGCCGTATCAGCCCTGACGCTGCTTGTGGCGCGGATCTTTACAGATCACCCGCACCACGTCCTTGCGGCGGATGACTTTACAGTTGCGGCATATCTTTTTCACCGAAGCCCTGACTTTCATTTTTCTAAACTCCAACCTGCCCGTGCGCGAATCAACGGATCATGCCGACGCCGGGTGCCTTGAGATTGGCCTTTTTCATCAGGCCTTCGTACTGGTGCGACATCAAGTGCGCTTGGATCTGGGCCATGAAATCCATGACCACTACCACCACGATCAATAGCGAGGTACCCCCGAAATAAAAGGGTACATTCCACCCCACGATCAGGAACTCCGGCAACAGGCACACGGCAGTAATGTAGGCAGCACCGACCGCCGTTAGTCGCGTCATCACGGTGTCGATGTATCGCGCCGTCTGCTCACCCGGACGAATACCAGGGATAAAGGCCCCGGACCGCTTTAGATTGTCTGCCGTCTCCTTGGCATTGAACACCAGCGCCGTATAGAAGAAGCAAAAGAAGATGATGGCCAAGGCATAGAAAATGACGTACACCGGCTCCCCAGGCGCAAGCTTGCTTGTGATCTCAACCAACCAGCGAAAATCTTCGGATTGGCCGAACCACTGTCCTAGGGTACCCGGAAACAGAATGATGCTGGAGGCAAAAATAGGCGGGATCACACCCGCCATATTCAACTTCAGGGGCAAGTGGCTACTCTGAGCAGCCAACAGCCGGCGCCCTTGCTGACGGCGGGCATAGTTGACTGTAATCCGGCGCTGACCGCGCTCGACAAAGACCACGAAGGCGGTCACCCCCAAGGCCAGCGCAAAGAGGGCGAGCACCGCGAGCGCATTCATCTCGCCGGTGCGCACTAGCTCCAGGGTACCGCCGATGGCCGCAGGCAGTCCGGCGACAATACCAGCGAAGATGATCAGCGAGATACCATTACCGACACCTCGTTCCGTAATCTGCTCACCGAGCCACATCAGAAACATGGTTCCGGTGACTAAGGAGATGGTCGCCGTGAATACGAATCCATAGCCAGATGTCACGACGATCATCGAGCCTCCCGCCGTGTGGCCCTGCAGGGCGATGGAGATGCCGATAGCCTGGAAGGCCGCCAAGGCCACCGTGCCATAGCGCGTATATTGAGTGATCCTGCGACGCCCTGACTCGCCCTCCTTCTTGAGCTGATCCAGCTTCGGAATCACCGCCGTCATCAGTTGCATAATGATGGATGCCGAGATATAGGGCATGATACCCAGCGCGAATAAACTAGCACGCTCCAGGGCACCGCCCGAAAACATGTTAAACATGTCTAGGATCGAGCCTTGGTTCTGATCGAACAGATAGGCCAAAGCCTCCGGGTTGACACCGGGCACCGGAATAAAGGTGCCGATCCGATACACGAGCAGTGCGCCGAGCACGAACAACAATCGTTGGCGTAGCTCCGTAAGCCGTCCCATACCGCCAAACGCACCGAACATGATGATTCGCCTAAGTCTTTCCTTTCCGTAAATAAATGCAAATCAGCCGCAAAAGATTACATCTTCTTTTCCCATTCGTGCTTTGGCGCTTCTTCGATCTTGCCGCCCGCTGATTCGATGGCGGCACGTGCACCTTTGGTGACCACCAAACCACGCACTGTCAGGGCCCGATTCAGATCTCCGGCAGCAATGATCTTGATGCGCTTGATCCTGCCCGAGATCAGAGCCGCCTTGCGCAAGGCCGCAAGATCAACCACATCACCGTCGATACGCGCGAGCTCATGCAGCCGAATCTCGTCCTTGACTTGCGCTTTGCGCGAGCGAAATCCCACCTTAGGCAAGCGGCGCTGCAAGGGCATCTGACCGCCCTCGAACCCTGCCCTGAGGTAGCCACCGCCGGAACGGGATTTCTGACCCTTGTGACCACGCCCGCAGGTCTTGCCATAGCCACTGCCGATACCGCGGCCGACGCGCTTGGCAGTACGCTTGCTACCCGGTGCGGGTTGGATGTCATTGAGGCGCATCAATAGCCTCCTCCACTACCTTGACCATGTAGGAGACCTTGTCCACCATGCCGCGGGTTGCTGGCGTATCCTCAACCTCCACCACCTGGTCCATACGTCGCAGCCCGAGACCACGCACACAAGCCCGATGTGTTGCCAGCCGGCCGCCTAGGCCACGCACCAGGGTGACCTTCATCATCTGCTTGTCCGTCATCGCCTACCCCAGAATCTCCTCGACCGTCTTGCCGCGCTTCTTGGCCACCTCTTCGGCATTCAACATGCTCCGAAGACCCTTGATGGTAGCCTGGACCACGTTAATCGGATTATTAGTTCCGATACACTTCGCCAGCACGTTTTGTACGCCAAGCACTTCGAACACCGCACGCATGGCCCCACCCGCAATGATGCCGGTACCCTCGGAGGCTGGTTTCATGAAGACCCGCGCCGCACCGTGATGGCCGACCATGGGGTATTGCAGGGTCGTTCCCTTAAGCTTGACCTCGATCACGTTCTTACGCGCACCCTCCATGGCCTTCTGAATGGCCACTGGGACCTCGCGTGCCTTGCCAGTACCGTAACCAACGCGACCTTTGCCGTCGCCCACCACAGTCAGAGCCGAGAAACCAAACTGACGACCACCCTTGACCACCTTAGCAACCCGGTTCACCGCTACCAGCTTATCGAGTAACTCGTCACCCTCCAGCTTGGAATTGTAGCTCGCCATCTTTAAGCCCCTAGAATTGCAGCCCGTTTCCCGCGCCGACTCGGCCAAGGCCTTGACCCGCCCATGATAGCAGAAACCAGAGCGATCAAACGCTACCTTCTCGACACCAGCCGATTTAGCGCGCTTAGCAATGGTCTTGCCGATAACCGCCGCGGCCCTTGCATTACCTGCATGTCCTGTGCTCGACTGGCGGTATTGCTTTTCCAGGGTGGATGCACTAGCAACCACCCGACCACCGTCTGGGTCGATGACCTGAGCATAAATGTGGCGGGGAGTCCGGAAGACGCACAGACGATAGATGCCCAACTCCCGAATTTTGGCGCGAGCCCGCGCGGCGCGGCGCATGCGAGCTTGTTTCTTGTCCATCCCTTACCCCTACTTCTTCTTCGCTTCTTTGCGCAGGACCTGCTCATCTGCGTAGCGCACGCCCTTCCCCTTGTAAGGTTCTGGTGGACGGAAGCTGCGAATCTCAGCAGCTACCTGCCCCACCAGCTGCTTATCGGCACCACTCACAACGATTTCCGTAGGGGAAGGAGTCATAATCTGGACTCCCTCGGGCACCGGATAATCGATCAGGTGCGAGAAGCCCAAGCTCAGGTTCAGGACCTTGCCCTTCGCCTGCGCACGGTAGCCAACGCCGACTAAGACCAGTTTGCGATCAAAACCGCTCTCACAGCCAATGACCATATTGTTGACCAGAGCCCGGGTAGTTCCTGCCAGGACCCAGGATGCCTTGGTCTCATCGACCGGATTTACCTTCAGCTCGCCATGATCCTGGGTAACGCTGACCTTGGGGTGAACACGCCAGGACAGATTACCCTTAGCTCCCTTAACTTTGATGTCTTGCCCAGAAATATTCACCGAGACCCCCTTGGGGACGGCAATAGGAACTTTGGCTATACGTGACATCGCTCGGCCTCCTTAGCCTCAGGCTACATAAGCGAGGATTTCGCCGCCATACCCGGCCGCTCGGGCCGCCCGGTCAGGCATCAGGCCCTTGGAGGTAGACACGATGGCAACGCCCAGCCCCCCCATGACCCGTGGCAATTCGTCCTTACCTCGGTAGATGCGAAGCCCCGGACGGGAGACCCGCTTGAGGAGCTCGATAACCGGTTTACCACGATAATACTTGAGCTTGATGACCAACTCTGATTTCTCGGCCTCCGACTCAATACCTACCTCATCAAGGTAGCCTTCCTCCCTGAGGAGATTGGCGATTGCCACCTTCTGCTTGGACGACGGCATCGCTATAGTAACCTTACCGCGCGCCTGCCCGTTACGAATGCGGGTCAGCATATCCGCGCTGGGATCCGACATACTCATGTACAATTCCCCGGGTCAGACCACCATTAAGGCACTGATACCCTTTTGAGTGAACTTTTAGCCGCGAATAATAGCCCTATACCTCATACAATGTTTCTGCAATTTCAGATTATCCATAATAGTGATTCCTTTACGAAATCTCCTTTGCTTTCCCATCATCTATCAAGTTCCCACAAACTTTCTAAAACCATCCAACACGACATCCCTCACATGAATATAAATTAGCTCAAGTTCATCACCTATAGAATAGTATCACGATGCTGTGATTATTTATAAATTTTCGGCATATAGCCGGTGGCCAATGCTTCATAACGCTGGAGTACCTAGACGTGCTCCCACGCTAGAGTGTGGGAGCCAGCAAAATATATAAAGCCCCTTCTGTAAGAAGGTCGCACTCGCGATAATCAGCCTTCTACCGTCCCTGCTGGAATAACAGGGTGGGGGCTGAACGGTTACATTGGTTATGCTTTGTCACATCAAAAAATAACTAACCGATTTTCATGGAATCCGTGGGAACAATAGATCTAGAGAACCAACGAATTAAGCTGAATGATTATCACCAACTTGCCTTCACCAGACCCGGCACATCACCCTGCATGACGGCCCCGCGCAGCTTGCTGCGGCTCAGGCCAAATTTGCGGTAGACGGCATGGGGACGACCGCTTATCCGGCAGCGTCTCTGTCGGCGACAGGGACTAGCGTCCCGCGGTAGCTTCTGCAGCTTCATAAGCGCCTCGTTCAATTCCTCACGGCTCGTGCTCCGGTCGTTGATAACAGCCTTCAAGGCCGTACGTTTGGTTGCATACTTGGCCACGACCTTGGCGCGTTTGACTTCCCGTGCCACCATGCTTTTCTTCGCCATATCGAGTTTTCAGGTCCTAAAGGGGAATTTGAAGGCACCGAGCAACGCCCAGCCCTCTTCATCGGTAGGTGCGCTCGTGGTGATGGTGATGTCCAGACCACGTAGGGCGTCGATCTTATCGTAATCGATCTCCGGGAACACGATCTGCTCCTTCATGCCCAAGCTGTAGTTTCCGCGCCCATCGAACGCCTTAAGGCTCAAGCCACGGAAATCACGGACACGCGGGATTGAGATGTTAATCAGCCGATCAAGAAACTCGTACATACGCTCCCGCCGCAGCGTGACCTTGCAGCCGACGGCCCAGCCCTCGCGGATCTTGAAAGCGGCGACCGATTTCCGCGCATTGGTCACGATGGGCTGCTGGCCTGCGATCCGACGCAGGTCGGAGACTGCATTCTCCATGACCTTCTTGTCGGCAATGGCCTCGCCTACCCCCATATTGAGGGTAATCTTCTCGATCCGCGGCACTTGCATGACGGTACGGTAGCCGAACTTGTCTACGAGCTGCCCGACCACCTCCTCACGATACGCTGTCTGTAATCTGGACACGCCAAGCATACCTCAAACGTCGACGACTTCGCCGTTGGACTTGAATACCCGTACCTTGCGGCTATCCCCAAGGCGCTTGAAGCCTACCCGATCCGGACCATCCTTCACCGGGTTATAAAGTCCCAGGTTCGAGATATGCAGAGGCATCTCCTTATCAAGGATGCCGCCGGGCAGATTGCGTTGAGGATTGGGCTTCTGATGTTTCTTGGCCATGTTGACATTTTCGACGATGACCCGATCTCTGTCGAGTACCCGCAGCACGGACCCGTGCATTCCCTTGTCTTTACCGGTGAGGACGACTACCTCGTCACCCTGTCTGATCTTGCGCATGGGTTGATCTCTAAATTCTCAGTATGCAAAGTATGACTAAGCCATGCCGGTACAGCAGTACCCCTACATTCTACCTGACTAAAACGCTCCTTCTTTAAAAGGAGGCGGAAAGCTCCCCCTGAAGCTCTTTCCTTTTAATAAAGGGAAAAATCCATTTCATATATTGATACATCATTACTCCCCTCAAACCAAACGCCGGCAATGGCCTGCCAGGCTGAAGCCATAACATGTAGAATTATCTGCAATCAATATGTTTAGCTGGCACCAGCTGGTGTCCCAGCACATCGACAGTAACCTGCGCCTGCTCAAGGTGGATACTCGTCATCCTAGGCAGGTTCCATATTCCATGAACATTATTTCGTTGAAGGTTCTTTGGAATCCTTCTAAAGGATTTTTAGAGCTCCGCAGGATTACCTACTTCAACTTGGACCACGATACGCCCCATATCCGAAATCCTCCAATTAATCTACTCTTCCAACTTACCCAAAAAGTGACACTAAAGGACTTCCGGCGCCAACGAGACGATCTTCATGAAATGCTCACCGCGTAGCTCCCTAGTCACCGGTCCGAAGATGCGGGTTCCGATGGGCTGCATCTGATTGTTGAGCAGGACTGCGGCATTTCTGTCAAAACGTATCGTAGATCCGTCCGGACGACGCACGCCTTTCCTGGTACGCACTACCACCGCGTTAAAGATATCACCCTTCTTGACCTTGCCGCGCGGGATGGCATCCTTCACCGTCACCTTGATTACATCACCGATACCGGCATAGCGCCGACGCGAGCCACCGAGCACCTTGATGCACTGTACATGTTTGGCACCGCTGTTGTCGGCAACACTCAGATTGGTTTGCATCTGAATCATTTGGTCTACCTCTTAAGCACTACCGAACGAAAAGGGGAGCCAGTCGCAACTAATCGATACTCTCGCGTATCTCGCCGAGTAGTCGAACATTACGAAGTTGATCGTCTCAATACCAAGAGTAATAAGCGTGAGAGTTTTATGATGTTAAATCCCGGATGAAAATAGGATTGCCAAATCAATACCTCCTATCACTTTGCTTTCTCCAGAATATCCAACACCCGCCAGGATTTCGTCTTCGAGAGTGGGCGGCATTGCTCGACGGTTACCATATCGCCCAGGTTGCACGCGTTAGCCTCGTCATGGGCATGGATCTTAGTCAAGCGACGGATAAACTTGCCGTACAGCGGGTGTTTTACACGCCGCTCCACCATCAGGGTGATGGTCTTGTCCATGGCATTACTGACCACGCAACCGGTCAACCTGCGGTTCTTTCTCGCTTCCTCGCTCATTTGTCTGCCTTCAGTTCGGTCATCAGGGTCTTGACTCGGGCAATATTGCGTCGCACTTCTCGCATTTGCGAGGGACGCGAGAGTTGCCCACTTCCCTTCTGCATCCGCAGATTAAATTGCTCTCTGAGCAATTCTTCAAGCTGAACCCGGAGCTCCGTAGCACTACTGGTTCTCAGATCATTCGCTTTCATCACATCACCGTCCGCTGCGCGAAGGTGGTCTGGACAGGTAATTTTGCCGCCGCCAATGCAAATGCCTCGCGGGCCAGGGACTCGGGTACGCCTTCAATCTCATAGAGCACCTTCCCCGGTTGGACCAAGGCGACCCAGTACTCCACATTGCCCTTGCCCTTACCCATACGCACCTCCAAGGGTTTCTTGGAGACAGGCTTGTCAGGAAACACCCGGATCCACAGCTTCCCACCACGTTTGACCTTGCGTGTGATGGTGCGGCGTGCAGCCTCAATCTGACGCGCAGTCAGCCGCCCCCGCGAGATGGCCTTGATACCGTATTCGCCGAAGTTAACTCGGTTGCCAACCTGGGCCAGACCCCGGTTGCGTCCCTTCTGCTGTTTGCGGAATTTGGTTCGCTTCGGTTGCAACATGGGTCAGCCCCTAGCGCGCCCGGTTTTGGTCTTGGCAACCGGCTTTTCCACTTCTTGACCTGCAAACACTTCACCTTTGAAGATCCACACCTTGACGCCGAGTACACCGTAGGTCGTTTTCGCCTCGGCGAGGCCGTAATCGATGTCCGCGCGCAGGGTGTGCAGAGGCACACGCCCCTCACGATACCATTCGCTGCGGGCAATCTCCGCCCCATTCAGGCGTCCGGCAATGTTGATTCGAATCCCTTCGGCACCCAGTCGCATGGAGTTTTGCACCGCGCGCTTCATAGCCCGCCTAAACATGATGCGACGCTCAAGCTGCCCAGCGACATTTTCCGCTACCAAGCAGGCATCGAGCTCCGGCTTGCGGATCTCCTCAATGCTGATGTGCACCGGGATGCCCATCTTCTCGGACACTTCTTTACGCAACCGGTCGATGTCTTCTCCCTTCTTGCCGATCACCACACCTGGACGGGCCGTGTAAATAGTGAGATGAGCATTCTTGGCTGGACGGTCGATCTGGATACGACTGACGGACGCCTGTGCGAGACGCTTCTTGAGGAAATCACGCACTTCCAGATCTATGTTGAGAAGATCCGCGTAGTCTTTGGAAGCGGCATACCACTTAGACGTCCAGTCCTTAACGATTCCCAGACGGATACCAGTTGGATGTACTTTCTGACCCATAATACTCAGCTCTCGGCGAGAGTCACGCTGATGTGGCTGGTGCGCTTGAAAACCCGGCCCGCTCGGCTCTTGGCACGGGCACGGATACGTTTCATGACCGGTCCCTCGTTGACCTGGACCCCCACCACCTTGAGCTCATCAACATCCGCACCCTCATTGTGCTCCGCGTTGGCGATAGCCGATTCCAGGACCTTTTTGATGATCTTAGCCCCCTTCTTGGGGCTAAATACCAACAGATTTACTGCCTGTTCCACCTGCAGACCGCGGATTTGGTCAGCTACCAGGCGCGCCTTCTGCGCCGAGATGCGGGCATGCTTGATGCTTGCTTCGGCCTGCATACACGTGTCCTCGCTTACCTCTGGAGCCTACTTCTTGGTCTTGCGATCAGCCGTGTGTCCCCGGTAGGTACGGGTCAACGCAAACTCGCCGAACTTGTGCCCAATCATGTTTTCGTTGACGAAAACCGGGACGTGTTGCCGCCCGTTGTGCACCGCGATAGTCAGGCCGACCATCTCTGGCAGCACCATAGAGCGGCGCGACCAAGTCTTGATGGGCCGCTTGCTGTTCTGGGCGACTGCCTCTTCCACCTTCCTCATGAGATGGCGATCAACAAAGGGCCCCTTACGGATAGAACGTGCCACTTGTTCAACCTCAATCAAACTAAACGCGCTTTCTGCGCTCCTTTTTTGAGCCCCTCTCCCCAACCCTTCTCCGCGACATCCCGCATGAGAGGGTGGCAAGAGGACTATTTCTCACTGCGGCGACGCACGATCATCATGTCGGTCCGCTTATTGTTACGGGTCTTGTGGCCCTTAGTGGGGACCCCCCAAGGTGTGACCGGATGGCGTCCCCCAGAGGTCCGGCCCTCACCGCCGCCGTGGGGATGATCGACCGGATTCATGACTACCCCGCGGACGGTAGGACGTTCCCCACGCCAACGTTTGGCACCTGCCTTTCCCAATTTGCGCAGGCTATGCTCGGCGTTACCGACCTCGCCGACCACCGCGCGGCATTCAACAAAGATCTTGCGCATCTCCCCGGAACGCATGCGTAGCGTGGCATGCCGACCTTCACGGGCGACAAGCTGCGCAGAACCACCTGCTGCCCGGGCGAGCTGTGCACCCTTACCTGGCCGCATTTCGATACAGTGCACCAGGGTCCCCAAAGGGATGTTGCGCAGAGGCAGGCAGTTACCTGCACTGATGGGTACGTCCTCTCCCGCCTGCACCCGATCACCGCCGCGCAAGCCCTTGGGCGCTATGATGTAGGTACGCTCTCCGTCCAAATACTTGAGCAATGCTAAATTGGCGCTGCGATTCGGGTCGTACTCAATCCGCTCAACAACAGCGGGGACACCCTCCTTGTTACGCTTGAAGTCGACCACCCGATAGCGCCGCCTGTGCCCGCCGCCGCGATGGCGCACGGTGATGCGGCCCTTGTTGTTACGCCCGCCGGAACGGTGCTTCTTCTCCAGCAGCGGACCGAAAGGAGCACCCTTGTGGATCTCTGGTGTTACCACCTTGACCATAAAGCGCCGACCCGGAGAGGTTGGATTCGTCTTTACGAGTGACATTTGCAGAAGTTCGTATTCATTACATGGGAATTATTTTTTGCTGCAAACCAATGCAAATAGATCGCAATCGGCTCGCTACCATCGACTTAGTTTATCTGCGTCAGTTCCTCATCCTGTATTTGCGTTGATTTGCGGCTAATCCTTCACGCCCATTCCCACGCGCCAGCGTGGGGTTGCCAAATGTTTTTATATGAAACTTGATCGCGGATTTGACATCTGGGAGCACTTCTTCGTATGCATCCCATTCAGCCACTACGACTCCTTTCAGTCCTAAAGGGCAGGACACATAGCCATCAGGATGTTTTTCAAAAACGACTTTAGATTATCTTTTGCGTCTATTTGTATTTGCAGACCAAAACCACGCTTTAGGCCCCACCACCAAAGTCGATGTCATAGCCTGGCTGCAGCCGTACATAGGCCTTGCGCCAACCTGGTCGCTTACCCAAGCGTTGCCGGAATCGTTTGCGTTTCCCCTTCACGTTAAGCACCTGCACCCGGCTCACCTTGACGTTGAACATCAGCTCCACAGCTCGACCGATCTCGCGTTTGTCGGCGTCTGGGGCAACCCGAAACACATGCTGATTGCCAGCCTCCGCAGCGATGGTGGCCTTCTCGGCGATGATCGGACTCAGCAGTATCTGCATCAAGCACTCTTGGTTCATGCCAGTCGTTCCTCCAGTTCGCGGACCGCACCCTCGGTCAGGACCAGTTTGTCGAACGTGATCATGCTTACTGGATCGAGCTTCTGGACCTTCATCACATCTACCGCGGCGAGATTGCGCGCCGCCAGAAACAAATGTTCATCGAACCCTTCGGTCACAAGCAGGACATCCGAGACGCCCAATTCCCGAAGCTTCTGCACCAGTTCTTTGGTCTTGGGTGCCGTGAGCCCGAACTCAGGCAATACCAGCAGACGATCCTGCCGGATCAACTCCGAGAGGATCGAACGGACGGCGCCACGATACATCTTACGGTTCACCTTCTGGGACCAATCCCGCGGACGGGCAGCAAAGATCACCCCACCGCCGCGCCATATAGGGCTGCGCGTGGTACCCGCCCGAGCGCGTCCGGTGCCTTTCTGCCGGTAGGGCTTGCCGCTGCCGCCAGCCACCGCCGAGCGGTTCTTCTGGGCCTTGGTACCCAACCGCCCACCCGCCATATAAGCAGTCACCACCTGGTGGATAAGGCCCGGCTTGTACTCGGCACCGAACACTTGGTCCGAAACCTGTAGACCGGCAGCACTATCATTGTGAATCGCGAGCTCCATGGCAGATCAACCCTTATGCTTGACGGAGGCACAACGACCAACCGCCCCCCGATCGGGCCAGGAACCCCGCCCTTTACCAGGAGCAGATTGCGGTCAGTATCGACACGCACGACCTCAAGGTTCTGTTGGCAGCGGTTGACGTTGCCCATCTGACCAGCCATGCGTTTGCCTTTGAACACCCGTCCAGGCGTCTGGCACTGACCGATTGAGCCCGAAGCCCGATGTGAGACAGAGTTACCATGACTATCGTCCTGGCTCCGAAAGTTGTGGCGGCGGATACCGCCTGCAAACCCCCGCCCTTTAGACACACCACGCACATCGACCCTTTGCCCGCTCTTGAACATGTCGACTTTAATCTCTTGACCGGCGGCTAGGTCACCACCCTCGTGCTCGTCGAGACGGAGCTCTCCCAATATATCCCCAGCCGCTACCCTAGCCTTGCGGAAATGACCCGCCGCCGGCTTATTGACACGCGATGCCTTGCGCGAGCCGACGGTTACCTGTACCGCCCGGTACCCATCCTCATCCTCCGTCTTGACTTGGGACACGCGGTTCGGTGGCACCGTGATGACCGTCACGGGAACGGTGCTACCCTTCTCGGTGAAAATCCGGGTCATGCCTACCTTACGTCCGATTACCCCAATCGTCATGGATATTTCCTCAGCTTAACTTGATCTGCACATCCACCCCAGCAGCCAAATCTAGCTTCATCAGGGCATCCACCGTTTTGTCGGTGGGGTCGATGATGTCCATCAGGCGCTTATGGGTACGCAACTCATATTGGTCCCGAGCATCCTTGTTAACGTGGGGTGAGATCAGCACGGTGAAGCGCTCCTTCTTAGCAGGCAAGGGTACCGGGCCTCGAATCTGGGCCCCAGTTCGCTTTGCCGTATCGACGATCTCCCGCGCCGACTGGTCGACTAGCCGGTGGTCGAACGCCTTGAGGCGGATCCGAATTCTCTGGTTGGCCATTTATTTATTTCACTTTCTTTCACTCTTGCCATGGGTTTACCGACTTTATTGATGCAGCTCATAGTCTGAATCAGGTGCCGTCCTGAGTGTCATGATCTGTGCTCACCGCCAGGACCTAGAGGTGCTTACTCGATGATCTTGGCGACCACACCGGCACCCACCGTGCGCCCACCCTCGCGCACTGCAAAGCGCAGCCCCTCTTCCATGGCGATTGGCGCAATCA
>Ga0056114_1000084_pt1 | contig 23578 bp, 24 predicted proteins | sample WorMetHERISLAND1_FD_77005 | JGI IMG/M metagenome (GOLD analysis project Ga0056114, IMG submission 77005) | Marine gutless worms symbiont microbial communities from Max Planck institute for Marine Microbiology, Germany - Olavius loisae HERON... ...
CCCAGGAGCGGCATTAAACCGGACTTCCCGATATTCCGGCAAATCGCCCAACACATCGCTCAAAAGCCCTAAACAACAAACCCCACCAAAAAATGATGGGGTTTGTCAGCGGTCTGACCGCCCGCTTCCTCACGGAAGCGGGCGGTCTTTCAACTTGTTTGATCGAGGGCGTTTTTACTTGAACTTCAGCGCCAGCGACTTGATCTCGTCGAGGCTCTCGGCAATGCGTGCGTTGATGGTCTCGGCGCTCTTCTCGTTCGAGGTGGCGACGAGTTCGGCCAGTTCGCGCATGTTGGTGAGGGCCTTCTCGAAAGCCTTCTTGGTGATTTCGGCCTGCTTGGCGGTGGCGTCCTGCGGCGATTTGACCTGACCGAGGGCGTCGGCGGCCGCCTTGGCTTCTTTCAGGGTCTCGTTGAGGATGGCGTTCTGACGCTCGGCCAGGGCCCGCACGCCGTCGACGGCGGCTTGGTTGGCCTTGGTCAGGGCTTCGATGTTCTTCTTCTGGCTTTCGACGAGGACGCCCATGTCGACGTTCGGAATCTGCATGGTGCCGAACATCTTCGTGAATTCCTCGGCCATTTTGGTCGGGTCGAAATCGGCAGTCATCTTCGTAAGATCGAACGCGGCGAACGGATTGGCGTTCTTGGTCATAATCTCTATCTCCTTGTTGGTGGCGACCGTTATTTCAAACTATCGATCGATCGGTCAGCCGTGAATTCATTATGTTGCGCTGCAACATAATGCAGTTATCCGATAAACGTGTTTGAAAGTCAACGCAATTTTTGCGCTGCAACATTAATTTTGCAATGCAAAATGAAGATGGGTCAGGATTCGTCCGGAGGGGTCTCTTCCGCTGCAGTTCTCCGGTGTCCAGGCCAGCATAAGCCGGCCAATTTCTCGGCGCGCTGCAGATTGCGATCAAGAGCGGCCATGGTCTGGGTCAGGTCCTGGCTGTCGTCGCCGAGCCAGGTCCGAAAGGCATCGCCGTAGGCGACGAGCAATCCCTTGACCCTCAACGCGCCGGACAGGCCGGATGTCGAAATGCCGGCGAGTTCCAGCGTCAGGGCCATCGATCTTCCGGCGCGGGGCAGGACGCAGATGGCCTCCAGCGGTTGCGACGAATAACTGGCGAGTACGGATGCAACGCCTTCTTTATAGGGAGCCAAGGCATCGAACCGAGCCATCAGCAACTCGAACAAGCGGTCCCTGGCGCCGTCGCCCAGGTCGCCGTAACGTTTCGGCACATCGGCTAGCATGGCCTCGTCGATCTGCGAAAACAGTGCAGCCAGGATGGCCAGTTTCGAAGGGTATTGCCGGATGAGATCGACGACGGGGACTTTCGCCCGTTCCGCTATATCAATCATGCCGGTGTTCGACCAACCGCGTTCGGCGGCCAGGGTCATCGCCGCCCCGATGGCTTGCGCGTCCAAACCCTTTCTTGATGCCTTGCGCGCCACGTTTCGCCTCCCGTCAACGATGGCAACGATTGGAATATGGGAATCATGGCGCAAACTTTGAAGGAGGCCAAGCGAGCTTTTTCGCGACTTGATCTTCGTTAAGGCGGCTCCCTCTGCCGGCGATCACACTCTTCGGATCGCCTGACGGGAACGCCATTCGGGGTCCGGCCGGGCAATAGGGTGTATTTCGTCGCTTTCGGCTGGAGGTTTCGCCATTTCATCGCTTCCGTCGCGGGGGCCGACAAGGGGTTCCCCATACCGCTCACCACCGCTGTCGCCGGTGATGATCGCCGGCTTGGCCATGCGGCCGTTGCCGCTGGCCGGACTGCAACCGCTGTTGGCGATCAGCGCGCGTATGATCGAACACCGCCATCCCGAGGTCATCGAGCGATTGAGCACCTACGGCGATACCCGGTTCATCATCGACCCCACCGATCTGCCGTTCCGCCTTTTATTGGCCCTGGTTTCCGGCGGGCTGGGGCTGACGGCCATCGACAAGGCAGTTGGCGATGGCGAGGAGGATCTCCCTGTGGCGGCACGAATTGAAGGGCCGTTTCTGTCGCTTATCCGGTTGCTCGAAGGTAAGGAAGATGGCGACGCCCTGTTTTTCTCGCGCGAACTGACCGTCATTGGCGACATGGAGTCCGTCGTAGCCCTCAGAAACGCCGTTGACGGAGCTGAGATCGACCTGGCCGAGGATGTCTTGGAGTCGCTCGGGCCGTTCGCCGGTGTGGCACGCCGTGTGGCCGACCATGTTTGGCAACTGGGCCGCCGGGCGAGCACCGATCTCGAGGCCGTCGGCAGCGCCATCCGCGAGCCGCTCCAGCGTCGCATCGATGCCCAGAACGCCGTCATTCGAAATCTCGAACGACGGCTCTACGAGCTCGATAACCCATCGCCCCGCCGCAAGGGTCCGGCCCGATGACGCGACCGCTTGAACTGGTTTGCCCGGCCGGCACCCCGGCTGCGTTGCGCGCCGCCGTCGAAGCCGGTGCCGACAGCGTTTACCTCGGGTTCCGCGACGAGACCAACGCCCGAAACTTCCCGGGCCTGAATTTCAGCCGCGACGAGTTGGCCGAAGCCGTCGAATATGCCGGCCGGCACGGCGTTAAGATCCTCGTTGCCATCAACACCTACCCGAAGGCCGGCAATCCGAGCCCGTGGCACGACGCGGTCGATGCGGCGGCCGACCTCGGCGTATTCGCTGTCATCCTCGCCGACATCGGACTTGCCGATTACGCGGCGCGCAACCATCCGCAATTGCGCCGCCACCTGTCGGTGCAAGCGTCGGCTTCCAACGCTGAGGCGATCCGCTTCTATTCGGAGGCTTTCGGCGTCAAGCGCGTGGTCTTGCCCCGGGTCTTGACCATTCCGGAGATTGCCGCGCTCAACAAGAAGATCGACGTGGAAACGGAGATTTTCGCCTTCGGCGGTCTCTGCGTCATGGCCGAAGGCCGCTGTTCGCTCTCTTCCTATGCGACCGGATTATCGCCGAATAAGGACGGGGCCTGTTCGCCGGCGAGCCACGTCCGCTACGAAGAGCGTGACGGCGAACTGGTCACCAAGCTGGCCGGCTATACCATCAACGCTTTCCCTGAAGGCGAGCCGGCCGGTTATCCGACCCTTTGCAAGGGGCGGTTCGCGGCTTCCGAGGGTGTCTCCTATTTGTTCGAGGAACCGACCTCGCTGAACGTCGCCAACGTCCTGCCGCAACTGATGGAGGCCGGTGTCACCGCCCTCAAGATCGAGGGGCGCCAGCGCGGCCGGGCTTATGTCTCGCAGGTCGTCTCATCGTTCCGTCGCATCGTCGACGCGGCGGCGGCGGGCGGGGAGATCGATTCATCGGATCTCGCCTTCCTTACGGAAGGCGGGCGGGAGACGTCCGGCGCATACCGAAAGGAATGGCGTTGATCATGGCAGGGCGAGGCGACACGGCGGTCCTGACCCTCGGTCCCGTGCTGTTCAATTGGGCACCGGAAACATGGCGTGACTTTTATTTCCGGATCGCCGATGAGGCACCGGTCGATATCGTCTTCGTCGGCGAGGTCGTTTGTTCGAAGCGCGCTCCGTTCTTCGAGCCGGTGCTGGCCGATGTTGTCGATAGACTGACCCGAGCCGGCAAGCAGGTCGTCATTTCGACATTGGCGTTGATTATGAATGAACGGGAGTTGGAAGGCGTGCGTGCCCTTGCTGCCGACGCCGAGCTTTTGATCGAGGCCAATGACATTGCCGCGGTTTCAATTCTAGAAGGGCGGCGCCACGTTATCGGGCCGTTGATCAATACCTATAACGAAGGAACCCTTGAGTATTTGCTGCGGTCCGGTGCGGAAGCCGTTTGTATGCCGGCGGAGTTGTCCGGTGAAGCAATTCGATCGATGGCGATGTCGATCGACGACCCGGGCGTGATCGAGGTGCAGGTCTTCGGTCGGTTGCCGCTGGCCATCTCGGCGCGGTGTTATCATGCGCGGTCTTGGGGGCTGGCCAAAGACAGTTGTCAGTTCGTCTGCGCGGAGGATCCGGACGGCATGCCCGTCGACACCTTGGACGGGACACCGTTTCTCACCGTCAACGGCACCCAGACCCTGTCCCGGACCTGCCGACGCCTGGACGACGAGGTCTCCGAATTGCTGGAAGCCGGAATCAGGCGTTTTCGTCTTTCCCCGATGGATGTGGATATGATACGCGTTTCACGGTCTTTTCGTGCGTTGCTGGACGGGGCGCTGTCGCTCGACGGCTTGCGCAATGAGCTCGGGGATGTAATGCCGGGGGTGTCCTTTTCGAACGGCTTCTATCACGGAAACGTGGGGGCCGCCTACATTTCCCAGGGCGAATAACCCGACTATATAGGCCGGGACGGTCAAGGCCGAAGGCTGGAGGGAAAGATGGAAATAACGTGGTCGAGCCTGGGCAAGGAACGGCTCGAGAATATGGCCGAAGCCGGGGCGCAGATCCTCGAGTGTTATCGGCTTCTCAACAAGGGCGGCAGCAATGTCGTCGCCGAAGTCCTCAAGGGCCAGGGCACGTTCTACGAAATGGACCATTACCCGGAAGGCGACGCCTACGATCCGGAAACCCACTCGCAGTTCTATTACCATTCGCACCGCGAAGGTGAACACGGCCACTTCCACACCTTTCTCCGAGAAGCCGGAATGCCCACCGGCATGCGTCCGGCCCAGCAGACCCGAGCACCGTTCATGGATGACCGCGACGACACCCTTTCGCACTTGATCGCCATTTCCATGGACAAGTCGGGTTTCCCCACCCAGTTGTTCACGACGAACCGCTGGGTGACGGCGGACCATTGGTACAAGGCCGATGACGTTATCACCATGCTCGACCGTTTCGACATGGACATGAGCTTTCCGTCGCTGGTCACCAATATGTGGCTGACCAACATGGTGCGTCTATTCCGGCCGCAAATCGAGAAGTTGATCCGGGCCCGCGATGTCAAGGTCGAGGCCTGGGCTGCGGAATATCCCGATGAAGATGCTTTCGAGGACCGGGAACTGGAAATCACGGCGCTTCTCGACATCTCGGTCGAGGCGCAAATTGAGGCCGTCGGTAAAGCGTTAGCCAACTGAGTTGTCGGCCAACCAAAAACCAACTTTGTTGATTATGGAAAGGCCGTTCAGCCGGCCAATTCCCTCGACCGCTCTGTCGCCGCCGCGATGGCCCTGGTCACCAGCGGCTGCCAACCGTCATCGGCCATCAGGACCCTCAAGGCTTCCGCCGTCGTGCCGCCCGGGCTGGTGACGTTCTTTCTCAGTGTCGCCGGCTCCTCGGTGGATTGGCGAAGCAGTTCTCCCGATCCTGACACCGTGACGCGCGCCAGCCGCTCCGACAGGTCGCGCGGCAGACCGGCCGCGACACCGGCCTCGGCCAGGCATTCAGCAAGCAGGAACACATAAGCGGGGCCGCCGCCCGATAGAGCCGTTACGGCGTCAATCAGTCCTTCATCATCGACCCACTCGACGGAACCGATGGCGGTCAGCAGGGTATCGCAAATCCGCCTCTGTTGCTCCGTGACGCGGGCGTTTGGACAAGCGACGGTGATGCCGCGGCGGACCGCGGCGGGAGTGTTGGGCATGGCGCGTACGACGGCGGCGTCGGCGCCGAGCGTGTCCTCGAAGTATCCGATCGGTTTGCCGGCAGCGATCGACAGAAAAACTGTTCGCGAATTATTGAAGCGCTGGTAGTCGGGAGCGACACTGTCCATGACCTGCGGTTTGACCGCGAAAACGACGACATCGGGAGTCAAATCGGCGGCCAGTTCGGGAACCCCTCCGACCACATTGACCCTGTGCTGTAGACGCAGGGTCTCGGCCATTTCGGTGACGGGCTCCACCACATGGACGGCATCCGGACTGACGCCTTGGTCGAGCCAGCCCTCGAGCATGGCGCCACCCATCTTGCCGCATCCGGCGAGAACCAGGGCCTCGATCATCGGTTTTGACTAGGCTTCGCCGACCGTGTCGATCATTGCTGCCGATATGGCATCGTCGGTAGTCTTGCCGCCCCAGATCACATATTGGAAGGCCGGATAGAAACGTTCGCACTCGACGATGGCCGTTTCCACCAAGTCCTCCATCTGCTCCATGGTCGGTCCGCGCAGGCCGCGCATCGGCAGGGTGTGCCGATACATGGGCAACCCTTCGTCGGCCCACACGCCGAAATGCCCCAGCCACAGGCGCTCGTTGACCAGCGTCAGGAACACGTAGACGTTCTGGCGTTGATCGTCCGAAACCCGCATGTCGAAAGCGCAGGTGAAGTGCATGGCCTCCATCTCGTCGTTCCAGGCGAAATAGAGGCTGTAGTCGCACCAGGAACCCGGGACCTGAACGGCCATTTCCTGGTCGCTACGCCGGTCGAATAACCATTCGTTGTACTCGACGATTCTCTCGACGATGTCCAGCGGGTTGTGTGCGAGAGCTTCGTGCGTGGTGTCGATCGCTGTCATGTCCGCTTCCCCCAAGCCCCCTAAGGCTGCCCGAATTGCGGACCGATTGGAGCATACCACAATATGTTGGGGCATACCACAATATTTCGTGTTTGCCGCTATATATTGTGGAACCTTGCCCAGCCTAAACAAGGTGTAGCCTGCCCCAAGCCTGAATCGCGCGCAAGGGTTAAGTAGCGCGGCACACAAAAATACTGTGGAAAATTCACAGGTTGCGGTTTTGTACCGCCACGGCGCAGGAACCCTTGACTCGGGTATGGGAAAGTCTGACTCGCTTGGAGGAGTTATTTCTTGGGTGTCGCCTTGCGCGATGCTGACCGCGCCGGTTTCGCGGCGGTCGTCGATTTCGACGCCGCTGTTTTTGGAGCCGCCCTCTTCGGCGCCGCCGTCTTTGGCGCTGTCGCTTTTGACGTCGTACGCGGTTTGGCCTTGCCTGTCACCGCATTGGCTGCGAGCGCCTTTTCGAGAGCCGCGACCTTCTTTTCGAGTTTTTCCTGCTCGGCGCGGGCATTGGCGGCCATAGACTTGACTACTTCGAACTCGTCGCGGGTGACCAGGTCCATGTCGGCTAGAAAGCGCTCCATCTGCTGGCGCACCATCGCCTCGACCTCGCCCTTGATCCCAACCACGGTCGACATGGCGCCGTTGGCGACTTTCGCCAGGTCGTCCAGAATACGGTTCGACGTCTGCATGGTCTTCGGTCCTTCAATCTGCGGATGCGCCATTATGGGGAATCGGCCGAGTTCCGGCAAGCGCGGCCGCCGCTTGCAGGCGACCTTGGCAGTGCCTATAAGGGCCGAAACCGTCCAAAGAGGTGATGAATGTACGTGGTTACCGGCGGCGCCGGGTTCATCGGTTCCAACATCGTCTGGTCGCTCGAGCGGCGCGGGCTCGGACCGGTCGTCGTTGCCGACCGCTTAGGGACAGGCGACAAGTGGAAGAACATCGCCAAGCGGGAGATCGCCGACGTGATCCCGCCTAGGCGCCTGCTGGACTTCCTCGACGCCAACGCCGGGTCCGTTTCCGCCGTCATCCACATGGGCGCCATATCGGCAACGACGGAGCGCGATGCGGACCTGATCTTCGAGAACAACTTCGCCCTTTCCATGGACCTCTGGCGATGGTGCACGGCCCACGAAGTGCGTTTCATCTACGCCTCCAGCGCCGCCACCTACGGCGACGGGACCGAGGGATTCGACGACGACGCGACTCCTGAAGGTCTGGCGCGCCTTCGACCGATGAACGCCTACGGCTGGAGCAAACACCTCTTTGACAGGCGCATCGTGCGTATGGTCGAGAACGGCGAACCCAGGCCGCCGCAGTGGGCCGGGCTCAAGTTCTTCAACGTGTTCGGGCCCAACGAATATCACAAGGACCGCATGAAGAGCGTGGTCGCCCAAATCCAACCGGTTGCCGCCCGCGGCGAAACCTGCCGCCTCTTCAGGTCCCACCGCCCGGATTACAAGGACGGCGGCCAGCTCCGCGACTTCGTCTGGGTCGATGACTGCGTAAGGATCGTCGATTGGCTGCTCGACAACGAGGCTGTCAGCGGCATCTTCAACGCTGGCACCGGCCAGGCGCGGAGTTTCCTCGACCTGGCGACGGCCGTCTATCGGGCCCTCGATCGGGAACCGCGGATCGAATACATCGACACGCCAGAAGACATCCGCGACCGCTACCAGTATTTCACCCAGGCCAATATGGACAAGTTGCGGACCGCCGGTTTCGACGCTCCGATGACGTCGCTGGAGGACGCCGTGCGGTCTTATGTCGTCGATTTCCTGAATACCGACGACCCGTACCGGTAATCTGGGTAAAATCCGGTATCGACGATGTTAGCGGCTATCCCATTCCCGGAGATCGACCCCATCCTGTTTTCCCTGGGGCCGTTCGCAATCCGTTGGTACGGCCTCGCTTACGTTGCCGGTCTTCTCTTCGGCTGGTGGTACCTGGCACGCCTGGCCAGGACCGAACCGAAGGTCATGACTCCGGAAGACGCCGGCGATTTTTTGACCTGGGCGACCATCGGCGTCGTTCTCGGCGGGCGTCTCGGTTACGTTCTTTTCTATAAACCGGCCTTCTACCTCGCCAATCCTGGTGCGGTCTTCACCGTGTGGGAAGGCGGCATGTCGTTCCACGGGGGGCTACTCGGGGTCGTTATCGCGGGAATTCTGTTTACGCGGCGACGGAAGATCGACCCGTTGCGTTTCGCCGATATGCTGTCCTGCGTGGCCCCCGTCGGCTTGTTCTTCGGTCGCATCGCCAACTTCATTAACGGTGGACTTTTCGGCCGCGTCACGGACGTTCCGTGGGGAGTCGTGTTTCCTCATGGCGGTCCCGAACCGCGCCATGCCAGCCAACTCTACGAGGCCGCCCTGGAGGGGATCGTCCTGTTATTCCTGGTCAACCTCTTGTGGCGCCGACCGTCACTACGGAACCGGCCCGGTTTGGCGACGGGCGTCTTCATCGCCGGATACGCCATTGCCAGGAGTATCGTTGAGCTGTTCCGTCAGCCGGACGCGCATATCGGATTGCTCGCGCTCGGCAGCACCATGGGCCAGTGGTTGTCCCTGCCTATGCTCGCCGTCGGTATTTATCTTGTCGTCAGGTCAAAGGTGAAAACGTGAACGCATTGTTGGAACAATTGCTGGAACGGATCGATCGCGAAGGTCCGATGACCATCGCCGATTACATGCAAGCCTGCCTGGCCGACCCCGATCACGGTTACTACACGACGCGCGACCCCTTTGGATCGGACGGCGATTTCATCACCGCGCCTGAGGTCTCCCAGATGTTCGGCGAGCTCCTGGGCCTCTGGTGTGCCGTCCAGTGGCAGGCCCTGGGCCGACCCGAGGTGGTGCGCCTGGTCGAGCTCGGTCCCGGCCGCGGCACCTTGATGGCCGATGCGCTTCGCGCCGTCAAAGGCGTGCCGGGATTCACCGAGGCCCTCTCGGTTCATCTGGTCGACATCAGTCCGTCCCTGCGCGCCAAGCAACAAGAGACGCTTTCCGGTATTGAGGTTTCATGGCACGACACGATCACCGACGTGCCGGACGGTTTCGCCTTCGTCCTTGCCAACGAGTTCCTCGACGCCCTGCCCATCCGCCAGTTCGTCATGGGCGAAACGGCGTGGCACGAACGGATGGTCGGGCGAAACGGCGACAATGACGAACTCGCCTTTACCCTGTCCGCTCCCCTTGACGAAATGCCGCCCATACCGGCCCGGCTTCGATCCGCGACCGACGGCGCCATCGCCGAGATCTGCCAGCCCGGTGAGGATATCATGGCGGCGGTCGCGCGCCGGATCGTGCGCGACGGGGGCTCAGCGCTCTTCGTCGACTACGGCTATGGGACCAGCGCCTGGGAAGAGACCCTGCAGGGCGTCGCCGCGCACGGATACATCGACGTCCTGGAAGCCCCCGGCGATTGTGACATGACGGCCCACGTCAATTTCGATACCTTGGGCAGGGTCGCCGAAAACGCCGGTGCCCAGGTGTCTGGCCCGGTCGGCCAGGGCCGCTTCCTGAAGACGTTGGGGATCGACCAGCGCGCAGAGGCTCTGCTCGCCCATGCCACGGAAGACCAGGCCCGTGATATCGGGCAGGCCCACCACCGTCTCACCGACCCGGAGGCCATGGGTACGGTGTTCAAATGCCTGGCCGTATCCGCGCCGGGCAATCCGCCGCCGCCGGGTCTCTAAGGGTCTCCCGTTTGAGAGATTGCAGGAGCCGGTAATCGCCTGATAGAACCGCTGACATGCTGGAGGCAAACAACCTGCAAAGTCTGGCGGGTATCCGTCACGGGTTCTTCAGTCGCGACGGTGGTGTCAGCGACGGCGTTTTCGCTTCGCTCAACTGCGGCTTCGGATCCGGCGATGCTCCGGAAAACGTGACCACCAATCGTGAGCAGGCCCTGCGGCGCTTGGATCTTGATCCGGAATCATTGAACACCTGCTTTCAGGTGCACTCGGCGACCGTCGTCGAGGCCGCCCAGCCGTGGCCGCGTGATGCCCGGCCGGAGGCCGATGCCATGGTGTGCAGCGAACCGGGAATGGCCATCGGAATCCTGACGGCCGATTGCGCACCTGTACTCCTGGCCGATTCCGAAGCCGGGATCGTCGGGGCCGCCCATGCCGGTTGGCGCGGTGCCTTGTCGGGAGTCCTCGAAAACACCGTCGACGCCATGGTCTCACGAGGCGCCCGCCAGACGTCCATCACCGCTGCCGTCGGTCCCTGCATTCATCAGAAGTCGTATGAGGTCGGTAGCGAATTTCGTGGAACTTTCATTGCCGCAGATGCGACGCACGACCGCTTTTTTGAACCGGGGAAACGCGCTGACCACTTCCAGTTCGATCTCTTGGGATTTGTGGTTTCCCGTCTGGTGGCGTTGGAATTGTCTAGTATCGAGACGGTTCCTGTGGATACCTATCAAGAAGAGAACGGCTTTTTCAGTTTCCGCCGTGCAACCCATCGGGGGGAAACGGATTATGGGCGCGGGCTGTCGATGATCGTGCTCGAAGGCCAGAAGTAAAGGGGGGCTCCATGGCACTGCATTTCAGCGAGGAGGAACTGGCCGAACGCCGGCGCCGCGCTCAGGAGGCGATGGCCGCATCCGCTCTCGACGGTATGCTGATTTTCCGTCAGGAAAGCATGTTCTATCTGACGGGATACGACACCTTCGGCTACGTGTTCTTCCAATGTCTCTACCTGGGCCAGGACGGCCGCATGTTCCTGTTGACCCGGGCGCCTGACCGTTTGCAGGCACAATATACATCGGTGATCGGCGATATCCGGATCTGGGTCGATGCGCCGGATGCCGACCCGGCCCGCGAGTTGCGCGGTTATCTGCAAGATCTGGGTGTGGCGGGGAAGCGCCTGGGTGTCGAATGGGATACCTACGGCTTGACGGCGAGAAACGGCCAACGGCTAACCGCCGCAATGGACGGTTTTTGCGATTTGGCCGATGCCTCCGAACTGGTTTCGCGTCTGCGCGTCGTCAAGAGCCCGGCCGAGATTGCCTACGTGCGCCGGGCCGGCGAACTGGCCGACGATGCTTACGATGCCGGCGTTGCCACGACCGGTCCCGGTGCTTCCGAGGCCGACATCCTGAACGCCATGCAAGGAGCCGTGTTCAAGGGCGGCGGCGATTATCCCGGCAATGAGTTCATCATCGGCTCCGGGCGCGATGCTTTGCTGTGCCGCTACTATTCGGGGCGGCGCAATCTCGATCCGCAGGACCAGCTCACGCTCGAATGGGCCGGGGCCTATCGACACTACCACGTAGCCATGATGCGGACCTTCATCGTTGGCGAACCGAACGAGCGTCAAAAGTTTCTTTTTTCGGCCGCCCTCGACGCCCTCGAAGCGGTCGAGGATGCGATTCGCCCGGGCAACTGTTTCGGTGATGGGTTCGCAGCCCATGCGCGTGTCCTGGACGAGGCGGGCTTGAACGAACACCGTCTCAATGCCTGCGGTTACAGTCTCGGTACGACGTTCGCGCCACTGTGGATGGACTGGCCCATGCTTTATCGGGACAATCCCGTTGAATTTGAGCCGGGGATGGTCGTCTTCGGCCATATGATCATTTTCGACGCACCGGCCGGATTGGCCATGACGCTGGGAGAGACCGTCCTGGTGACGGAAACGGGCAATGAAAGATTGTCGCGCTCGCCGCTCGAACTCGTCATAAAATAGCCCCAATGCCGTACTTGTTTTTGTTCGCCGGTTTTCTCGTTCTAGGATCGCTGGCGACCTGTGTTTTGATATAACGCTTGCGGAGAACCCGATGATTTCAAACCGGGTGGTAAGGCTCCTGGTTTGGCTTTTCGTATTTCTTGGGATGGCGGCGTGCGGGCCGCTGCCCAAACCGTTCAAGCGTGCCACTGAAGCGCCGCCCAATCCTCTCGTCGAGTCGGGTGTTCCGCGTGATATCGCTGTCAAACTCGTGAACGGCCCGTCCATACCGATGGCCCAGCTGATTTCCAAGGCCGTCGCCGACGACCTCGGCCGCCGCGATATCGTCGCCTATACCGGCGACCGCGGCACCAGCCGCTATGTGCTCGAGGGCTGGGTCGAAGGGTGGCAGAACAAGGCGGCGTTGTCGCCACCGCTGCGCATCCAATGGGTGCTGACTGAACGCGATGGAAAACTGGTCGCCAACCATACGGAAAACGTCTACGGCACCGCTTTTGAATGGGAGTATGGATCGCCACGAATTCTCAGGGAGATCGGCGAAGGGACCGGAGGAGCCATTGCCCGTGTGGTAAGACCGCGAGTGGCAAGCGAAACAGCGGAGGCAGTCAATCCGACGGGTCTTTGGATCCGACCAATCTCCGATGCACCGGGTGACGGAAACTTCTCGCTTACCCGAGCTATCGGATTCGCTCTCAGTGATTCGGGACTCAAGATTGCTGAGGATCGAACGCAGGCGAAGCATGTGCTCAAAGGCAACGTCCGTGTCGATTCGCCAGTTTCCGGCCGCCAGAACGTGGAAATCGCCTGGACGGTGATCGACCGGAAGGGCAAGGAACTGGGCAACGCTGTTCAACGCAACGCCGTTCCCGAAGGGACTTTCGACGGCCGCTGGGGACAGACCGCCGTGATGATCGCGATGGCCGCCGTCGGCGGCATCAAGGACATCCTGCTTGACGTGGAAAGGAACCGCCGAACCCGCGGAAACCCGCTATTTCCGTCCCGCCTCGATCTTCCGGCCGGACTCCGTGGGCCGAGTTTGCCGCCGCCATCTTTGACTCCCGATTCCGGTGAGCAAACACGAGACAACAAGCCGACGGCGGACGGGAATTAACGGTCAATCCGAGCGAGATCGAAGGAAGGCTTCAAGCGAAACCCGTGAAATCAATAACGGTAGCTGATAAATTTCTGGAAGATCAGGTAATTAGGCCTGTTCTTACCCGGCGTCGCGCGGCTCCCTGGAGGGGCCCGTCCAACGGCGCTGGATGACGTATTGGGGATGTCAAAAGCCGGATAGATGCGAAGGTTTCTGTTCCTAGCATTTTTGTTCATTTCAACGGGCCTTCTCGTCGCGGGATGCTCCGAGAAAACCAGTGTTGTTGCGGCAAATTCAGAGAACTACCGGGTCGAGGCGCCGCTCGCCGATACGACGAACATCGTTTTCGTGCTCCCCGTTGAGGGATTGAAAGACCCGGCCCGGCTCGTTCTCGCCGATGCGTTGGCGGCGTCGTTGCGCGATGCGGCGCGTCCGGCTGTGCTTTCCGATGAAGCGAACGACCAAGGTCCTTCGATCGTCGGCAAGATTACCGAGATTCGAAAGCGGGGGTCTGTCGCCTGGATTACGGTGACCTGGGAATTGCGGGCACCTTACGGCACCACCGTGTCGCAGGCGACCCATGAAGTCGTCGTCGACCGCTTGCTGTGGGAGGAATCCGGTGTCGAGGCGATTAATCTCGTCATCGCCGAAGCCGAGCCACACATCATCGGTATGGTATCCGATCACGTCGGTCCGTTGTCCTCTACGGATCTGGTTGCCATGCCGCCAGAAGGACGGATGACCGAACCCATGCCCAGCGGCGTCATATTCGAACGTCCGGGCGGCGGAGCCGCTCCGGGAGCCATGGACCCGGAGATCGAGGATATGATGCCGGATCCACAATCGTTGCCCAGTGAAGGCTCATTGACCGATGACGACATCGCGGCACAGCCATCGGTACCGCCGTCGGGGGGGCCGACGCGGCTATTGCCGCGTAGCGCTGGGCCGGACGAACTCGGCATGGACGAACCGAGCGATGCCAACGACCTTCCAGTCGCCGACCCCGATATGCCTAGCGGCGAAACGGACATGATGGCGGATCGACGAGCAACCGGGCGAACTGGCCGGTGTTCCCGACAATACCAGGCTCGCCCCCGTCGTTTGGGGACGCCCGACGTTTCTGATCCGTCCGGTCGCCGGTGCGCCTGGCGATGGCAACGAAGCTTTGACCTCGGCCATCAAGTCGGTGATGCGCCAAAAGGATCTGACGGTTACCGAGGACCCGCGTCAGGCCGGTTACGAGGTGGTCGGTCAAGTCACCGTGGGCCCACCGGTCAATGGGCGCCAGCAGGCCCGGATCGTGTGGAAAGTATCGACCGTGACCGGCGACGAGGTCGGCAAGGCCATCCAGGAGAACGCGGTCATCGCCGGCAGCCTGGACGGTGAATGGGGACGGGTCGCGGAGCTTGTCTCCGTTGCGGCGGTCAACGGCATCGAAGGGTTGTTCGATAAGGAAGGTGCACCGAAACGGCGGACCGCCGTCGAGCCGGACTTTTCACGGACTCCGCAATTGCGCCAGACACCGGGAAGAGCACCGCCGCCGCCAGGTAGTTGAGCTTTCGTCAGAACAACCCGATGAACCCATTTACAGGGCAGGGGGACGCTGCTAGATTCCGCCGCGCGCTAAAGGGGACCTGACGTTTCATAACGCATTCGGTGCCTCGCCGCCCGTTGGGTGGCCGACGAAATCGAGTTGCCAAGTGACCGGAACCGATGAAGATCATCGCTTGTAACAGCAACCGGCCTCTCGCCGAAGCAATCTCCGCATACATCAACCTTCCGCTGACCAAGGCCAGCATCCGCCGGTTTTCGGACATGGAGGTATTCGTCGAGATCGAAGAAAACGTTCGTGGAGAGGATGTCTTCGTCGTTCAGTCGACGTCCTATCCGGCGAACGACAACTTGATGGAATTGCTGGTGACGCTGGATGCCCTAAAGCGCGGTTCCGCGCGCCGGGTAACAGCCGTCGTTCCCTATTTCGGATATGCCCGCCAGGATCGCAAGTCGGGTCCGCGGACGCCGATCTCGGCCAAGCTGGTGGCCAACCTGATCACCGAAGCCGGTGCCGATCGGGTGCTGACCATCGATTTGCATGCCGGACAGATCCAGGGTTTCTTCGATATCCCGACCGACAACCTCTATGCGGCGACCGTCATGCGGCGCGACATTGAGGAGCGTTACAACGGCCACCAACTGGTCATCGTATCGCCGGACGTCGGCGGTGTCGTCCGGGCCCGCGGTCTCGCCAAACGCGTCGGTGCCGATCTCGCCATCATCGACAAACGGCGCGAGCGGGCTGGGGTCTCCGAAGTCATGCACATCATCGGCGAGGTCGAGGACCGCACCTGTATCCTGGTCGACGACATCGTCGATTCGGCCGGCACCCTGTGTAACGCGGCCGTGGCGCTTGCCGAACACGGGGCCACCTCGGTCTCCGCCTACGTCACCCACGGCGTGCTCTCCAGCGGCGCTGTCGCCCGCGTATCGGCTTCGCCCATGGAGCGCCTGGTCATCACTGACAGCATCATGGCGACCGAGGCGGTCCGGGTGTCGCACAACATCGAGCAATTGACCATTGCGCCGCTGATGGCCGAAGCCATGCGCCGCATCAGCGACGAAAGCTCCGTCTCTTCCCTGTTTGATTGATCGCGCTGGCGCGTTTTTGCGTGATTGACCGCGGCGCCCGTCGAGTCTATGTATGCGCGCCCGCATTGCGGGTTTGTTGGAGCCGGCACCCCTGGAGGCTGGCTCTCGTGATCCAAAAGGAGTTTTGAAATGGTCACTTATGTAAGTCTTGCGGCTGAGCCGCGCGACCGGGCAGGTAAGGGGGCAGCCCGTGCGACGCGCCGAGCCGGCAGGATTCCCGCCGTCATCTACGGCAACAAGCAGGACTCGGTCCTGATCTCCCTGAGCCCCATTGACATGGCCCGCGAACTGCGCGGCCCCGGGTTCTTCGCCCGCGTATATGAGATCGAAGTCGGCGGCGACAAACACCGGGTCCTGGCCCGTGACCTGCAGATGGATCCGGTCACCGACCGTCCGATCCACGTCGATTTCATGCGGTTCTCCCGGAAAACCCGCCTCGTCGTCGAGGTCCAGGTGGTCTTTGAGAACGAGGAACTGTCGCCCGGCCTCAAGCGCGGCGGCGTCCTCAACGTGGTCCGCCACGCCATCGAATTCCGCTGCTCGCCGGAGAACATCCCGGAGAGCATCCCGGTCGACCTGGAGGGTCTCGACATCGGCGACAGCGTGCACATCAGCGCCGTCACCCTGCCGGATGACGTCGAACTGACCATCGCCGACCGTGACTTCACCATCGCCACCATCGCCGCGCCGACCGTCCACGAAGAACCGGAAGAAGAGGAAGAAGGCGAAGAGGGTCTCGAAGGCGAAGAGGGCGCCGAAGGCGGCGAAGAGGAAAGCTCGGAAGAGTAAGCACCCCGCCGGCGGAGGGTCGGACACGTGTTTATGCTGGTCGGCCTCGGCAACCCCGGCGGCGGATACGCCAACAACCGGCACAACATCGGATACATGGCGGTGGACGAGATCGTCCGCCGCCATTCCTTTTCCGCTTTCCGCGCTAAGTTCCAAGGCGAGATCGCCGAGGGTAAGCTCGGCTGCGACAAGGTCCTGGTCCTCAAGCCTAAGACCTATATGAACGAGTCCGGCCGCTCCGTCGGCGAAGCCCTGCGGTTCTACAAGATCCCCGCCGAGAACGTCATCGTCTTCCAGGACGAGATCGACCTCGCCGCCGGCAAGGTCAGGGTCAAGCGGGGAGGCGGCCATGCCGGTCACAACGGCTTGCGCTCGCTGCACGCGCACATCGGTCCCGACTACGCGCGGGTGCGCATGGGTGTCGGTCATCCGGGCACCAAGGACAAGGTCGCCGGGCACGTGCTCAAGGATTTTGCCAAGGCCGACAAGGCGTGGCTGGAGCCCTTGATCGACGCCGTCGGCGCCAACGTCGAGATGCTGCTGTCCGGCAACGACGACGGCGGCTTCATGAGCAAGGTAGCGGTGGCGGTCAATCCGCCCAAGCCTAAACCCAAGAAGCCCAAACCGCCCCCTGCGGATAGTGCTGATGGCATCGAACAACCGGAAGACAAGAAGGAATAACGTCCATGGGTTTCAACTGTGGCATCGTCGGCCTGCCCAACGTCGGTAAGTCGACACTGTTCAATGCGCTGACCGAGACGGCTGGGGCTGAAGCCGCCAACTTCCCGTTCTGCACCATCGAACCCAACGTCGGACGCGTCGCGGTCCCCGACCCGCGCCTGGACAAAGTGGCTGCCATTACCGGTTCGGCAAAGGTGGTGCCGACGACGCTCGAGTTCGTCGACATCGCCGGCCTGGTCGAGGGCGCCAGCAAGGGCGAGGGGCTCGGCAACAAGTTCCTCGCCAACATCCGCGAAGTCGACGCCATCATCCATCTGGTCCGCTGTTTCGCTGACGACAATATCGCCCACGTCGAGGGCGGCATCGACCCGATCCGCGACATCGAGACCATCGACACGGAACTGATGCTGGCCGACATGGAGAGCATCGAACGGCGCATCGAGACCCAGATCAAGAAGGCGCGGGGGAACGACAAGGAGGCCAAGCAGGAATTGGACCTCCTGGAGCGCTGCCGCGAACACCTGGACGCCGGAAAGCCCCTTCGCCTCATGGGTATGGCCGAAGGCTCCGGCCAGGGCATGCGCATGCTGCATCTCCTGACTCCGAAGCCGGTTCTCTATGTGTGTAACGTCGATGAAGGCTCGGCCGCCGAGGGTAACGATTGGTCCAGGTTGGTTGCCGAGCGGGCGCAAGCTGAGGGCGCCGCCTCGGTCGTCATCTCTGCTGAGATCGAGGAAGAGATCGCCCAGCTCGGGTCCCATGACGAGAAGATCGAGTTCCTCGAATCGATCGGTCTTCACGAGGCTGGTCTCGACCGCGTCATTCACGCCGGTTACGGGCTCCTCGACCTGATCACCTTCTTCACCACGGGCCCCAACGAGAGCCGCGCCTGGACCGTCCACAAGGGCGCCCATGCACCGCAAGCGGCCGGCACCATCCACACCGACTTCGAGCGCGGCTTCATCAAGGCCGAGACGATCTCCTATGACGAGTTCGTCGAATACGGCGGCGAAAACGGTGCCAAGGACGCCGGGCGCATGCGTCAGGAAGGCAAGGACTACGTGGTCCAGGACGGTGACGTCATGCTGTTCCGGTTCAACGTCTAGGCGGCGCCGATTACAGGCCGAGCGCGTCGATCAAAGGTGCCAACTGGGCCTCGTAGCGTGTCCACGACCGAACCGAATCCTGGTAAATCGGTTTCCTGACTTGAGCCGAACTATTGGTCACGACCGTGCGGTCGGTCTTGTGAAAGGCCAGGCAGGCGTCGTTCCAATCCAGGCCGCAATGGTCCAGCAGGGCTCGCGAACTGGGTTCCTGATCCGACACAAGATCCTCGTAACGGATGTCGAATACACGGCCCGGCAACAAGGTTTCCCAGTGTGCCATGACCCGGCGGTAGAGACCGTAAAAACGCCCGAGCTCCGCCATGTCGTAGGCAAAGAGGTTCCCCTCGGAAAAGTAGTTCTTGAAGATCGACAGGCAGGTGTCGAGCGGATCGCGGCAGCAATGGACGATCTTCGCGTTGGGCAGGATCAAATTGATCAAGCCGATGAACTGGAAATTGAAGGGCATCTTGTCGGTGACGAACGGCGCACCCTCCGAGCGTTCATGAAGCCTTTGGGCGTAACGGGCACCGATGCGGGAAAACGTCTCCATATCGGCTTGGCGGATGCTTCCGTAGAAGGCGTCATCATCAACGGTGCCGAACTCATTTTCGATGATCTCTTTCAGCCAGGGCAATTCCCCGGCACCCTGGACCTCCGGATGGCTGGACAGGATTTGTTCGACCAGCGTGGTGCCTGATCGGGGCATGCCGACGATGAACAGGGGTGTCGCATCCGGCGCCCCCGCCCCTTCGAGCCGGGCGTACAAGGACGGTTCGAAAAGCTCGGTCAGACGGCTGAACCGGCGTTCCGCATCTTCGATGTCAAATTCGAAGGACCTGCGCTTGGTCGTATTGGCTTCTAACAAATACTGGAAAGACTTCTCATAGTCTCCGAGGTCCTCGTGGGCTTTGGCCAAGGCAAAGCCAAGGTGCATCCTCTGCTTCGGTCGGGAACTTGGTGCGGCTTACTGCTTTTCCATGGCCTTGACGTCGTCGTCGTATCGCCGGAACTTCTTGACCAGGGACAGATGGCGGTGCGCCTGGGCGAACCCCGGTTGCAGGGCGATGGCGTGGCGGAAACTCGCAGCCGCGTCGTCGAGACGCCCCATGGTGCCGTAGGTGTTCCCGATGTTGACGTAGGCGACTGCGGAATCCGGTTTGATGGAAAGGGCTTCGCGGTAGCTGGCGACGGCTTCCTCCAGGCGTTCGGCGCGCCGCAAGGCGTTGCCAAGCGAGATGCGCAACTCCGCCGATTGGGGCGCGGCGGTGGCCGCTTCGCGATAGCTGGCAACGGCCTCGTCCAACTGCCCCTGGCGCTCTCGAACCCGGGCCAGATTGTGATGGGCTTCGGCTTGGTTCGGGAGTGCGGAAAGGACGTTGAGAAAGGTGCGGGCGGCGTCCTCGAGGCGATCCACGCCCAGATAGGCGATGCCCAGGTGCAGTTCGATTTCGGCATCGTCCGGCGCATGACGCAACGCGGTTTCGATCAAGTCGACGGCGGCCTCTCCATCGCCGCGTTGATGGGCGATCACACCCAGAAAATGCAACGCCGGCGGGTCGGTCGGATCGCTGTCGAGCACCTGTCGATAAGTCTGTTCGGCCTCCGCCAACCGGCCCGCCCCATGATGCTGCATGGCGATGTCGAGCAGACGCTGCCGGCCGGCCGCGGGCGGGGCCGAATTGCGGTCGGCCTGCTGGCGTCGTTTGTTTCGCCGGCGGTTTTCCGATCTGTTCATCAGGCGGCCGATCCAATACAAATCAGGTCCAACAGACGAATCGATAATAGAACCTTCTGACCGGCAAGCCAGTTTCCGGTTCGCCGACAGGCGCCGACGGGGCCGGTCGTTAAATGGTGGCCGGCATGACCGGCCGGCGGGTCGGGACAATCCTGCGGTTCGACGGTTGAAGGAAGATAGCAGTGCCCCAGTTCACGGAACATCCCCTGCGCCAGGCCCTCGAGATGGAGGCGCATGCGCGGCCGCCGGTGGCCGTGACCGCGCCGGCCCGCATCAGCCACTTGGCCGCGGCCTCCGGCGAAGGGCGGGGCGGCGAGGAACTGGAACACCTGAACCGGCTGTGCAGTCATTTCAAGGCGACACCGCCGGGGCGCGACGCCACCCAGGGCGACATCGACCTCGGGCCGTTCCGCCTCACGTGGGAACGCCATACGGAGTTCGCCACCTACACCTTCATCCGCGAAGGGGCCTTTCAGGCCCCCTTCAAGGACCCGGTGATCACCGACGTCCCCGAGGACTGGCTGGCCGAACTGCCCGGCGAAATCGTCCATGCCTTTCACTTCGCCATCGAGGCCTTCGACGGCGACGCGCGGGGCCCGGATGCTATCGCTGCGCTGTTCGACAACAACGCCGTTTTTGCCGGCGATGTATCGGATGGCAATGCGACCCTGTGGACCGACTTCCGCCTGCACACGGATCGTTTCGGCCGCGTCCTCATCCGGGTCAACGACCTGGGCGCGGAGGCGACCGGCCGTTTGGTGCAGCGAATTGCCGAAATGGAAACCTACCGGGCCATGGCCATGCTGGCCTTTCCGCTCGCCCGCGACGCCCGCGGCCCCGTCGCGCGGGCCGAGGAGGAACTGGCTTCGATCATCGCCGGGCTCGCCGATGTGGAGGGTACGGACGCCGAGCGCCGTACGCTGACGGATCTGTCGCGCCTCGCCGCCGAGGCCGAGACCGTGGCCTCCGGCGTCGCTTACCGCTTCGCCGCGGCCCGGGCCTACCATGCCATCGTCAGGAACCGCATGGTGGATCTCCGGGAATCGCGGCTTGTCGGTTATCAGCGCGTGACCACCTTCATCACCAATCGCCTGGAACCGGCCATGGAGACCTGCGAGAACCTGGCCAGGCGCCTCGAGGTGCTGGCCGAGCGCATCGCTCGGGCCAGCGACCTCCTGCGCACCCGGGTCGACGTGGCCCTGGAAGCCCAGAACCGCGACCTCTTGGCCTCCATGGACCGCCGTGCGCGGCTGCAGTTGCGATTGCAGGAGACCGTGGAAGGGCTCTCCGTGGTCGCTATCAGCTATTATCTCCTGAGTCTGGTCAGTTACCTGGCCAAGGGCGCCAAGGCGGCGGGATTGTCGGCCGCCGATCCTTTCATCGTCACCGCCATCGCTTTTGTGCCGGTGGTCGGCCTCGTCTGGTACGGCGTGCGCCGGGTGCGCCGCGCCATCACCGGGAAAGAAGAGGCCTAAGTTCGACGCACCGCGTCGGACGCCGGCCCGGGCCCGTCGAAATGATGACTTTTGACGACTTTCGTAGGCTCGCACGGGAAATTCGGGTCGACATCCCGTTGATCCCGCGGCGAGCGCCGTCCGCTGCGTCGCCGGCATGACCGGCATAAAAAGGCGACGGAACGAACCCAATCGGCCGTGCGGCACCGTTCCCCGGCCACCGGTATGAGACCCCGCAGAAAGGGGTTTCCAAGTCCGGCCGGCGGCGATCGTGGTAGCCATATTCATGCTCGGGAAGCCCTCGTCAGTCGAAAAAAGGAGAGGGCTTAATAACATAAAATAGGAAAAAAGTCAATCTTCTCGACAATAGGGAACGCAGCGGAACCGTATGGAACAAACCCCTTGCCCCGCCGCTGGCGACCTGTCCGACCTCCAAAAATCCATCGTCATTGCCGTGTATGACACCCTTGCAAGTGCCTAGCGGACCATCCACGCCTACTCGGATGCGGAGTGCCGGTCGATACACGTGGATACGCCCCGGGCTGTGGGGGCAAGCCCGCGTATGAGGTGACGCATGGTGTGGCGCGAGTCTGCTTCATCCCAACAACAATCCAACCGCCACAATTAACCAAATGACGGCTTTCTGATCCGTAAGCGAGTATTCGAAGCCCGGCCCTCGAAGGTTCCGAGAAGACCCAAGACGGAGCGCTAACTCAGCTGACCTAAACAGCAAGGCGACGATTTGGGCTTGATCGACGTGTTTCCGTGTTGCCTTGTAGGTCGCGAACCGCTGGACTGGAACAGGACATCTTGGTTTGAGGACAAACACAGGCTCAGTCGGATTTGGTGCGCAAATCCGTCAATCACCCTTCTTCGATGCGACGCTCCGATGGGGTGCGAAAGGGTTTTCTGTCTACAATCACATGTACATACCCCGTGATTTTGGCGATCCGGTAGAAAACTTCTGGAATCTCGTGGAACGCGCCATTCTCTGCGACGTATCAGTCGAGCGACAGGTCGAGGTCACCGGTCCCGATGCGGCTCGGTTCGTTCAACTGTTGACGCCTCGCAACCTCTCGAACTGCCAGGTGGGTCAGTGCAAGTATGTTCTGTTGACCAGCCAAGATGGCGGCATCATCAACGACCCGGTGCTTCTTCGGCTTGGGGAGAACCACTTTTGGCTCTCCCTCGCCGATAGCGACGGTTTGCTTTGGGCCAAAGGGGTCGCCACCTTCGCGGGGATGGCTGTCGAGATCCGTGAACCCGACGTCTCGCCACTGCAATTGCAAGGCCCCCGGTCTCTCGACATCATGAAGGCGATGTTCGGTGACGACATCGAAGCGCTTAAGTATTTTTGGCTGATCGAGACGGCTTTGGACGGTATTCCCGTCGTCGTCTCCCGAACCGGCTGGTCGAGCGAGCGGGGCTACGAGATCTATCTGCGAGACTCCCGGCTTGGCGATAAGCTGTGGGAGACGATCATGGCCGCCGGCGAACCGTTCGGCCTCCAGCCCGGGCACACGTCCACAATCAGGCGGATCGAGGGCGCCATGCTGTCCTACCATGCCGATATGGACATCAATACAAACCCCTTCGAACTGGGTCTCGACCGTCTCGTCGACCTGGACATGAAGTCAGAGTTCATCGGCAAGCAAGCGTTGAGATCAATTCGGGCAGAGGGCGTGACCAGGCTTCAGGTCGGCCTTGAAATAGAAGGCCAACCCCTTGCTCGGCCCAATGAGAAGCACTGGCCACTCAGAGCAGGCAGTGAAGATGTCGGCTATGTAACGTCGGCCGTCTATTCACCCCGCCTCGAGAAAAACATCGCCCTCGGCATCGCCAGAATAGATCAAGGGGCTGTCCTAGCTAAGCGAGATGCTTGGGCTAGGATTGCAGGATGTATGCGAGAAGAAGCCGGCTCAGTGGTTGGAAGCGTGATCGTTTGATGGAGCACTTTGTGGCGGCGA
>Ga0056114_1000085_pt1 | contig 23485 bp, 17 predicted proteins | sample WorMetHERISLAND1_FD_77005 | JGI IMG/M metagenome (GOLD analysis project Ga0056114, IMG submission 77005) | Marine gutless worms symbiont microbial communities from Max Planck institute for Marine Microbiology, Germany - Olavius loisae HERON... ...
ATGGAAGTCTACTTGGACGAATTACCAGGTCCACACACTCAATCCATTTGGGATGACATTTCGAGGATACCAAACACGTCCGATGAGCGCTTTAGTTACGCCACACAGAAACCTTTGGCATTGCAAACCAGTCTTGGCCTTTAAGGAGGATGTACGGATGTTAGGCTGAACACGGACAAGATGGCGGCGGGCAGTGCCTCGCCGTCGCCAGCTATGCCCCATTTAAGCCCATAACTTCTTATTCTGGAGGAATAAACAGGTTACTATAGAATCCAAGCGTCAGAACGGACGAGTGTCTGGTATTCCTGCGGGGAATATCTGGAATATCCTAGCTCTATAAAAACGATTTGTTTGGATACTATAATCAGTTAATAACTGATATTGGATCAATTGGATACCAGATTTTTGGATCATCGAGCGGCTGTATCGGTGGTCCTCAAGGTCTGGAACTCACGGACGAAGGCATCCAGTCTCTTTGCTGAGATCGCAGTACGCAGGGCGCGCATGAGCCCTTGATAATAGTGCAGGTTGTGGATGGTATTGAGCCGGGCGCCTAGGATCTCCTTACATTTATCTAGGTGGTGCAGATAGGCTCGGCTGTAATGCCTACAGGTAACACAGTCGCAGAGTGGATCCAAGGTTCCTTCGTCAATCCGATAGCAGGCATTGCGGATCTTGACGATGCCGCTGTTGGTAAACAGAAAGCCGTTGCGGGCGTTGCGGGTCGGTAAAACACAGTCGAACATGTCGATGCCCCGCTGCACCGCCGCGACCAGGTCCTCCGGTGTGCCGACGCCCATCAGGTACCGCGGTTTATCCACTGGCAGACACCCGGACAGGAAATCCAGGATGCGTAGCTGATCCTGCTTCGGCTCTCCCACCGACAGGCCACCTACCGCATAGCCATCGAATCCCAGGTTCAGCAGACCCGCCAGCGATGCCGCGCGCAGGTGCTCGTACATACCTCCCTGAACGATGCCGAACAGGGCCGCTGGATGCTCCCCATGGGCCTCGCGACTGCGAGCGGCCCAACGCAGGGAGAGCAGCATAGAGTCCCGCACGTGGTCCTCGTCCGCTGGAAAGGGAGTGCAGTCATCGAAGATCATGAAGATGTCCGAATCCAGCCCCCGTTGCACTGCCATGGCACCCTCAGGAGTCAGGAAGACCTGGCTGCCGTCTACCGGACTCCTGAAGTGCACACCCTCATCCGTGATCCGACGCAGGTCCCCAAGGCTAAAAACCTGAAATCCGCCGGAATCGGTGAGGATCGGCCCCTCCCAATGCATGAAGCGGTGCAAACCTCCGTGGCGGTGGATGATCTCCACGCCGGGCTGCAGCATCAGATGGAAGCTGTTGCCGAGGATGAGCTGGGCGCCTAGACCAGTCAGCTCCTCCGGCGTCATAGCCTTGACGGTGCCATAGGTGCCCACAGGCATGAAGGCGGGGGTCTCGACGCTGCCGCGGTCGCAGGTCAGACGTCCGCGCCTTGCTCCCCCATCCCGCGCCAGGACCTCAAAGCGCACGCCGGTGATCCTCCAGCCAGCGTCGCAGCTGCCCGAGATCCGCCAGCTCACTGGCGGGTGGCTTTAGCACACGGGGCCAGGGAGCACCCTCCCGGTTGATCCAGACCGCCGTCATGCCTAAGCGTCGGGCTGCCTCCACGTCTCGGTAGGGATCATCCCCCAAATGCAAGGCCCGTTCCGGGGGCACACAGGCCCATCGGAGAGCGCCGAGAAAAAGATTCGGGGCTGGTTTTTGAGCCCCCACATCAGCAGCGGTTAAGGACCGCCTGAACAGATCGCGCAAGGGTGTGCGAGCCACGTCAGCGTTGCCGTTGGTGACCGACACTAATGGATACTCGGCGACTAGGGCCTGCAAGGTGGGGAGCACGTCCGCGTAGGGCACGACCCGGTTTCGGTGCTCCAGGAACAGGGCCACGGCAGCATCGGCCAGGGCCACGTCATAGCCATAGGCCGAAAGCAGACCGCGCAGGGAGTGCCGACGCACCGCCGTAAGATCATGGGCGAGCTCGGGTTGGCTCATCATCAGCGCCTGACGGTGGCAACGCATGGCCTCCCGATCATAGATCTCCGTCAGCCGCGGCGCGGTCCGCTCCAGCCAGGCATAGAGCACCGCCTCCGCTTGCTCGATGGTCGGTTCACAGGGCCAGAGGGTATCGTCGAGGTCTAGGGTCAAGAGCCTAAAGACACGCTCGGTTGGCATCTCGTCCATATCAAGCCTGACAGGTTGTTCAGAATTTAAGGAAATACCGATGCGCTGAAATACTACACGGCGTTTCGGTGCACTCTTCCATCCTCCTTTGGTGATAATCCTAAGCGCGACATCTCCGTCGCGTTTTTTTGGACCGCGTAGCTGCACCTGACTATCGAGAGTCCGGTATAGGTTGCGGCGCAGCGGTTGGCACCTTGAGCTCGAGGATCCGCACCGGAAAGACAATGCACCCCCTCCGAGTCGTCTCTCAATGAATCCCGCCACTCAAGCATAGATATCTTGGATGTAATTGTATCCAACGTGCTTCCCAGCTGAGGAACTGCGTTGAGTGAATCCTGTGGCGATACATTTTCATTTAAAATCAATTCCTTAAGATTCCTAAATGCAACTCTAGGCAGATTTAGATTCATCACGGATGATCTAGCACAACTGGCGTTATTCTACCTATATTGCAGTTTAAACGTCCTAGGCCGTGTTGACATTTAGAAAGTGAGCACAGCAGACCTACAATAATCACAACGGTTAGCGTAAGGTCCACTGTGCAGAACACTCGGGTATCGCGGCTATTTAACATCTGGAAACAGTCAGTTAGGGTTGGATGTCAACAGGATCTAGTACTAGATGCCAATAGTGAAGGTCGAAACTCGTTGATCCCTGGCATCCACCAGTGTTGGAGGTAGATAAATTAGGCACGTTTGTTTTCAAGTACGGTCATCAAAGTTTGGATTTGGGCTGCGTTGAATAGAGAAACCTAACCAAGTTGTGGCTTATACCTGCGATGACCAGAGTAAAGCTACGGTTTACAGCGACTAGACGCCAACATTTAGCACGCTTCGTATGTTAAGACCTTATCTTTCTCCAAGTGCAGTCGTATGCATAAGATTTGTTTAAAATTCTTTCTACACCACTAATAATACAGAATTGTTGCCATTCTATTGGCTTACATCCCACCTACTATATCAACTACTACCGAATATATCATTTTGTAGGAAAACTTGTAAAACAGGAATTTCCAGACATCACTCCGTTCTATTGACAGCGATTTAGGATATTCAGGAATTATTCTCAATTCCTTTTCTACTTCTTCCTTAAATCTTCTTTATCTATACGATCTGAGCCTTTTCTCTACCTCTTCTACCCATATTTCATCTATCTTTCAGTCAGCCTCATCGAGGCTTTCTAACAAACCTTAACAATCATAAATCGTTCTCCCAGTTTAAGCACCATTGCTTGTTCGAGTATCCCTTTGCTATTCATTTTGTTTCACCCCATTCTTTCGCTAGGGCGTGAGAACGAGCCCGACCAATAGGCTCAGCCCATCCTTCGCTTTGCGCTTTGCGTTCAGTAGTCACCAACTACCTGCCGCCAAGCTTCCTGTGGCTGGAAGCCGGCGACTGGTAGCGCTGGAAGCCGGATCAGGCCGCAAGCCGTTGGTCAAGCTCCTGAAGCACTTTCTGGGCGGCGATGGGCACCACAGTGCCTGGGCCGAAGATGGCGGAGGCCCCGCTGTCGTAGAGGTATTGATAATCCTGGGCAGGGATCACACCGCCGATGACAACCATGATGTCTTCCCGTTCCATCTCTTTGAGCGCCTTCACCAGCTGGGGCAGCAGGGTCTTGTGGCCCGCGGCCAGGGAGCTCATACCAACCACATGGACGTCGTTTTCAACCGCTTGGCGGGCAACTTCTTCCGGGGTCTGGAACAGGGCCCCAATGTCCACGTCGAACCCGAGGTCGGCGAAGGCAGTGGCGATCACCTTGGCACCTCGGTCGTGGCCGTCCTGGCCCATCTTGGCGATCAGGATGCGGGGTCGGCGGCCTTCCTTCTGCTCGAAATCGTCGGCCATCTTGCGTACGGTCGCGCCTTCTTCCTTTTCGCCGAACTCGCTGCTGTAAACGCCGCTGATGGAGCGGATGACAGCCTTGTGACGGCCGAAGACCTTTTCCATGGCATCCGAGATTTCGCCTAGGCTGGCGCGGCATCTGGCCGCCTCTACAGATAGCTCCAACAGGTTCCCTTCACCCGTCTCGGCGCTCTGGGTCAGGGCGTTCAAGGCAGCTTGGGTCTTGGTCTCGTCACGCTCTCCACGTAGCTTCCCAAGCCGTTGGATCTGGGAGTCGCGCACTGCTGAATTATCGATATCCAGGATCTCCAGCGGGTCTTCCTGCTGCAAGCGGAATTTGTTGAGGCCCACGATGGTTTCCTTGCCCGAGTCGATCTGGGCCTGGCGGCGCGCCGCAGCCGCTTCGATGCGCATCTTCGGCAGACCGGTGTCGATGGCCTTGGTCATGCCGCCCAGGTCTTCGATCTCCTGGATATGGGCCCAGGCTTTTCTGATTAGCTGGTCCGTCAGGGCCTCCACGTAGTAAGAGCCGGCCCAGGGGTCGACCACCTTGCAGATGCCAGTCTCGTCCTGCAAATAGAGCTGGGTGTTGCGCGCAATCCGGGCTGAGAAGTCGGTAGGTAGGGCGATGGCCTCGTCCAAGGCGTTGGTATGCAGGGACTGGGTGTGGCCCAGGGCAGCTGCCATGGCCTCAATGCAGGTGCGGGCGACATTGTTGTAGGGGTCCTGCTCAGTGAGGCTCCAGCCCGAGGTCTGGGAATGGGTGCGCAGGGCCATGGATTTCTCGTTCTTGGGCTCGAACTGTTTGACAATCTTGGACCATAGCAGGCGCCCAGCGCGCATCTTGGCGACTTCCATGAAGTAGTTCATCCCAATGGCCCAGAAAAATGACAGGCGCGGGGCGAAGGTATCGATAGGCATGCCGGCGTTGACGCCGGTGCGCAGGTATTCCAAGCCGTCTGCCAGGGTATAGCCCAGCTCGATGTCGGCGGTGGCGCCCGCCTCCTGCATGTGATAACCGGAGATGCTGATGCTGTTGAAGCGGGGCATCTCCCTGGCGGTATAGGCGAAGATGTCACCGATGATGCGGATGGAGGGTGTGGGCGGATAGATGTATGTATTACGGACCATGAACTCCTTCAGGATGTCGTTCTGAATGGTCCCGGTCAGCTGCTTGTGTCTTACACCCTGTTCTTCGCCGGCCACGATGTAAAAGGCCATGCAGGGTAGGACGGCGCCGTTCATGGTCATGGAGACCGACATCTGATCCAGGGGGATACCGTCGAACAGGACCTTCATATCCAAGATGGAGTCAATCGCCACCCCCGCCTTACCTACGTCGCCGGTCACGCGGATATGGTCGGAGTCATAGCCACGGTGGGTGGCGAGGTCGAAGGCGATGGAAAGCCCCTTTTGCCCGGCGGCCAGGTTGCGGCGGTAGAAGGCGTTGCTCTCTTCCGCGGTGGAGAAGCCCGCGTATTGGCGTACGGTCCAAGGGCGGGTCACATACATGGTGGGATAGGGTCCTCGGAGATAGGGCGGGATGCCGGCAGCATAGCCCAGGTGTTCCAGGCCCTTGATGTCCATATCGGTATACAGAGGCTTGACGTCGATCTGCTCCATGGTAGAGGCGATCAGCGCGTCCAGAGATTTTCCAGCGGTCTTTTCCGCCGCAGCCTTCCACTCCTCGAAGCTGGGCTTGGGAAAATCCAGGCCATAGTCCATGGTGGTAAAGTCTGGTGTCTTGCTCATGGTTAGACCCCCATTTGGTTCTGTAATTTGGTCAGCAGCTCGTAGCAATTGGCTCGGAGGTGAATGAAGTCATCCACGTCGGCTGCTTTGAAGGCCTCGACATGGTCTACGGGATAGCCTGCTACCAGCACCAGGGTGTCCGGTTTAGCCGCCTTGATACCCTTGGCCAGGGGCGGCACCAGATCGGGATAGGTCTGGTCCGTGGAGCAGATAACGACTACCTGGGCCCCTGAGGCGATGGCTGCCTGGATGGCCTGGTCAGTGGTCCCGAACCCCTCATTGCCAATGACTTCAAAGGCGCCTATTTCCAGAAAACCGCGACTGAAATCGGCCCTGGCCTTGTGTTGGGGGATGGGACCCAAGTTGGCGAGGAACACCTTAGGCGGCGAGCCGGTGCGCTCGGCAAATGCTTCGGAACGCCGACGCAGATTCTCGAAGGGCTCCGCCCCCCGCTTGATCGCAACCGGCTCTATCTGCGGCTCCGCCAATTCGCCGGTGGTTAATGCCTGCCACAGCTCGTTGAGGGTTGCGCCGGCTGCCGCCGCTGCTATGGCGGTGGTGACGCGCTGGTCCGTGGTTGCTTTTGTCAGCTTTTCTAAGGCGTTCCGGCATGCGTCGGCGTCCGTCGATTGCCGAAACGCCTTCAGCTTCACACTACGCCGCTGCTGGAGTGCTGCATGATCGATGACCTCCGGCGTCAGAGGATCGTCGGCAGGGTTCGGGTACATGTTAGTACCTACGAAGATGTCCCGACGTTGGGCATAGGTCTTAGCCCGCTGATCGGAAACCGCCGCTACCTGTTGTTGGGGGAAGCCCGCGGTCAATGCCTTGGTCATGCCACCCCGCTTCTCCACGTCCTGGAACAGACCCCAGGTCTTGCGAGCCAGGGTGTCGGTGAGGCTTTCCAGGTACCAGGAGCCCCCCGCCGGATCGACGGCCCGGGTCAGCCCCGTTTCCTCGCGCAGCACGGTATGGATATTGCGGGCGACCCGGCGGCTGAAGTCGCTGGGCACACGCGCGATCTCGTCCTTAGGCCCGATATGCAGGCTGTCGCATCCCCCCAAGACCCCAGAGAAGGCCTCGGTGGTGGCAGGCAGCATGTTGACGTTGGAATCATAAAGAGTCTTGTTCCAACCCGAAGTGCGGGCGTGCACGTAGATTTTCCAGGCCTCTTCGCCGCCGCCGAAGGCCATGATGACCTTGGCCCACAATATGCGGGCGGCCCGGAGCTTGGCGATCTCCATAAAGAGGTTTGAGCCTAGGGAGAAGGCGAAAAGTACACGCGGTGCGGCCTGATCAATGGTGACCCCACATCCTTGTAGCTTACGCAGATATTCAACGCCCGTGGCGAGGGCAAAGGCGAGCTCTTGCACCGCGTTGCCGCCGCCGTCATGGTAGGGATGACCGCGGACCAGCACTGTCCGCAGCCCTGGCGCATTGGCGGCGGCCCAGCGCGTCAGCCGAGCCAGGTCCTCATAGGCTCCATCCAGGGAACGTGGCAGTCGGCCTATACTCGCCAGTTCGCCTAAGGGATCATCGCCGATACAGCCCTGCAGCTTGGCCCCGGAGCGCGACTGCTTTTCGAGCATGGCTAGCACCATGGCTAAGAGTGGCAGCCCCAAGGCACCGGTCTGGATGAAAATCGGTGTCTGTTCCAGTTCAACCCCGGTAAGCGCCTCGGTCAGGTCACCCAGGTAGGAAATGGAGAGGCCACCTTTGCCGACTTGGCCTGGCTCCGTGGCGTCCGCGTCCTCCCCCGACAGGGTGGCGAGATCCAGCTGCATATTGACCGCCGTCTGTCCCCGTTCGAGATCGGCCCGCAAGGCCTGATTGAAGGACTCCGTGGTGGCGTTGGCGAGCTCCTGGCTGACCTCCCAGGGCTGGCTCTTGTAGCCTAGCACCTGGGTGCCGCGCCCAAAGGGGGCAAAGCCCGGCAGCGAATCCATGCGGGGCAGGTCGGTGACATCCTCTGCCCGATACATGGGCTGCAATTCGATGCCCTCGTGGGTCTTGGTGATGAGCTTTTTCTTGAAGGAACCGCCCTTGAGGGCTGCCTCTGCGGCTGTGCGCCACGCATCGTAGCTGGTCGTCGGAAATTCAGTAAAGCGGGGGACGACTAGGTCTTCCCCTGCTTGCTGATCAATGGGTTGGTTCGACATTTTCTTAACCTCTGGTGGTTACAGGTTGTTTTCGCCAGCGTATCGCGCTCGTATAGTCACGAAAGATCTCAGGTGATCGAGCATAACATACTGCTTTTTATTATCTTTATGTTCGTCTGAGTAAAGAACAACCTAGCGTGCGACAGGGAGACACCAGGTATGCCGGGGCCACGGCAGCAGCCCAAGCCATGAACGCGTTTAAAATATCTAAGCATAAAAAATTCTATGGGACTTTTCTATACCTACGCTTGAGCGTAGGTATACTTAGGCGATTGTTATCAATGTCGCCACCGTAAAGGGGTTGGCCGAGCACAGGGTCGGGCTCAACCGGGCGCGTTGGAAACAAGCCAAAACCGTGGGCCTTTTGCTCGCAAACGGATTCGATGAATAAGGATATTTCACCTGGGATAATCGATTATCAACAAAAAGAGTACCGCAGCAAGAATCAGGAATTGGTGGGGGTGAAATATTCTCCGCAAGATCGGCTCCAGGGCGGTTTCAGTATCCGAGATGTTGGAGGGAGCCACGGCGATACAGCGAAGATCGAGAAAAACGTGTGGATAGTAACGACCATCACCTTACTGAAGATATAACCGACAGTAGCCTTTGGCCGCAGGACGTACTAGGCGGGATTTCAATGCCACTGAGTCAGGCGTTACCGGTCGGTAAGAAAGAGGAAAAACCACGAATCACACAAATCAGTGCAGAAATTAATTCGCGTGATTCATAGTTTTTCCGTTTTAAGGTCGGGTAGGTGAATAGTTAGCGCAAATGGATGTGAATCATCTAGGCATTTGCGTTTACTTGCGGCAAAAAATCATTCCCGATGGATGAGCTAAGCCAGTATTATCGGTACTTCGATACTACTGTACTCGCTCGAGTTCAACCGTCATCACTAGACCGGGGGTCTCCTCTGTGAAACGCAACGCTATGAAGCGCCGTTTTCTCGGTGCAATACTAATGCTGGGTCTAACCAGTGGGTAGGGGGTATGGCCTAGGACCAAAGCACCCAGGATTGTAAGGCCTTGCGCAACCATGTCATGGACGGGGTCTATGTGACCTCAGTGCGGATCATGACCTCGGAGGATCTGATGGAATGTTGTGAGATACGTACGACTGCTCTGCCGTCGATCTCTATCGAAGTTCGGCTGCCGCTCTGGAGCATGGAACGGCAAATTTTACCAGGTTGTCTGCGGTGGTTTCTGCGGCGTCCTGGGCGTGTGGATAAGAGATATGCCTTACTGGAAAGGGGTTATGCTGCAGCGACCTCCGATAGCGGTTACCATGGCCTCGATATTGCAGATGCGACCTAGGCCTATAACAACCCTCCGGCAGAAATAGATTGGGGGTGGTGCGCCATTGGTGAGACCAACCGTATATCTATGTCATTGCTGGAGGTTTTCTATAATAAGGAAGCGGAACAGTGCTATTTCCAAGGCTGTTCCAACGGCGGTCGCATGGCCCATATGGCAGCCTTGAAATACCTGCAAATGTTCAACGGTATCATCTCCGGTACCCCGTCAATGCTGAAATGTGAGGTTGGTCAAAATGGCGCAAGCTGTCTGACTGATGCCGAGCTGGATGTGATTAAGAAATGGCGCCAAGGCCCCCAGAACCAAGCCGGTGAGCAGCTCCATCCGGGTGGCGTCCGGAAGGTTCAGAAAGATTCTGGTGGTTATAGGCTGACGGGTAAGTCGGAGAGCGGCGGCAAGCTGGCACTGCTGTTTGCTAAAGGCTTTGGGGCCTATATGGCATTTGAAGATGATCCGGGAGCAAGCTGTTCTCCATTGGATTTCGATCCCGAAACCGACCCGAAGCGCCTGGGAGCTATGGCTCGAGTCTACAATTCGGACCGGCCAGATTTAAAGACGTTCATAGCAGCTGGTGGTAAGATGATCGTGTGGCATGGTTGGGCGGATGCGATTGTTACACCTTGCAAGACAATCGATTAATATGAGAAGCTGGACCCAAATAGGGGGGGGCGAAGCGACGCTGAAGGAAAACGCGCGGCTCTTAATAGAGCCTCGGTATGGGCCATTGCAGTACACTACCTGCTGCAAACGGTGTCGGCCAGGAAGCGATTGAAGACTGGGTCGAGGAAGGGGATAGTGCCTCAAGCTATATTGAAAGCACCTTGAAGAAGGTAAAGTGCCTATATGGCAATGCCATTAACTATAAGAAAATCAGGTAGCGGATAAATTTTAAGTGGCGAAGTCTACCAAATCCCTACCGGGTCAGGTTATTCTAGCGGGGATTTCCGGAATCTAGTGCCATGGCATAGCAAAACAGTGGGGGGTTCGAATCATCAGGTCGCACAACCGCACCACTTTAAATTTAACCACCATACAAATTTTGCACTGCAGTAGCGGTTGTCCGGGTTTGAGGCGATGCCGCAACCCCGTTGTAGTGTAAGGCAATGGTGGTTCATGTCGCTTTCTAGCGAACTCTCCGTAGGCGCTATTTCCACTGCCAAGAAGACCGCCGACTAGGCGGTACACTCTTTCTAGGCAGCAGGTGTCGATTAAGATGGGTTAGATCTGGGGGGATCTCTTTCCCCTCCGAGTAGCCATACCCCTGGAAGCACGGCAAAATGCCGTGCTTCCAGGGAGGCTGAGGCCTCCAGGTGTCGAACACAATACGTCAAATTCTGCGGACGACGTCGAATCATTGCAGGATTGATTTTAACCGGACAGATTTTAAGATAACGACATCTCGACAGATACGGAGATTTCAGATGATCTCGAACGCCATGGTGCAAAAACTCAACGGGCAGATCAACAAAGAATTCTACTCGGCCTACTTCTACATGGGCATGTCCGCCCACAGCGAGAGCGAGAACCTCAGCGGCACTGCCGCTTGGTTCATGGCCAAGCACGGCGAGGAGATGGCCCACGCCATGAAGATCTACCATTACCTACACGATCAGGGGGCCAGAGTCGAGCTTGATGCGGTGGATAAGCCTCCGACCGTCTACGCGGGCGTGCTCGACATGTTCGAGAAAACTCTCGCCCATGAACAAGCGGTGACTACATCTTTCAGCGAGCTGGTGGAAGCCGCCCTGGCGGAGAAGGACCACGCCACGAGTATTTTTCTGCAGTGGTTCGTCACCGAGCAGATCGAGGAAGAGGCCACAGTTAGCAATATCATCGGTCGGGTTAAGCTGGTAGGCGAACGCGGTGAGGGATTATTCATGATCGACAACGAGCTCGCGGGGATCGCGAAGCAGATGTTACAAACCTTGACTGCACAGCTACCACGGTAAGAACGAACGCCTTCAATACTGGTAGGGAAGGCCTATAAGCATTGTCCGAGGAAAATGAGGTATAAAGGTACCAATCCTTAGACTACTAGCCCTGTTAACATTTAACTCTAACCGACTGTTTCCAAATGTTAGGTAGCCCATGATTTAGGCACCCACACGGTAGATCATACGTTAACTGTATGATTATTACAAGGGTTCTCTGTATGGACCTTCTAAAGGTCAGCACGACCTAGTGGCGCGGTTGTGCGGCCTAATACTTCGAACCTCCACTGTTTTTGCCGTCTATGGCGTTTAATCTACGCTCCTTGCTATTTCGGTACTCTCTGCTGGAATAACACAAAGAGAAAAGAGACTATCGTCCTGGATGGGACGCCGGCATCCAGGTGCCATGGAGGGTAAGCCTGTTTTCCGCGGAACAATAGTAGATAAACACGTGCTGGTTGGGGTTGTCGCAATTCCTGGCGCCGGATTCCGGCACTCCCTGTCGGAATGTGACGCAGTAGGGGCCGACAAGCTTCTCCATTCAAGGTTTAGCCACTACCGCCTCAGGTAGGCCCTTGTTCGTGCCGTTCGTAGGTGGGACCATAACGCACACATATAGGTTAAGCATCTATCCTTCATCTTCATGCACAGCGCTTCTGTCTTATCCCACCTGTCCCGACATCGCGCTGCCCAGGCTTGGGGTTACCGCTGAGTCCTCGTGGCCAACCGCAACCAAACTGGCGGCTGCGCACCACACACCGTGCGTGGAAGCAGGGGCTGGCGTCTGCTGCTCTCCGTCGGTCGCTGGAGTTTGCTGCTGACCCTAGCCGTCGGCCTCGCCGGTGTACTCTATGCCATGCATCTGGATAGCATCGTCCGTGCTAAGTTCGAGGGCAAGCGCTGGGCGCTTCCCGCGCGTGTATTCGCCCGTCCGCTCGAGCTCTATGTGGGCCGACCGCTGAGTGTGGAGGCGCTGACTGGCGAGCTGGAACGTCTGCGCTATCGTCGGGTAAAGACCCCGAACTATCTGGGGTCCTACTCCCGCCGGGGAGACCGTTTTCTGGTACATACTCGACCCTTCCGTTTCTGGGATGGCCCCGAACCCGAACGCATCCTGGACCTCCAAATCAAGGACGGCCGCGTGGCCCAACTCAAGGCCGCCGCCGGTGGCGCAGATCCGGCCCTGGTACGCCTCGACGCGGTGCTGATTGCGAGCATTTACCCCATTCATAAGGAGGACCGGGTCCTGATCCGGGGCGCGGATCTGCCCCCGCTCATGCTTAAGGCCTTGCTAACGGTGGAGGATCGGGATTTCTACCGGCACTGGGGGGTGAATCCCCGCGCCATCGCCCGTGCTGTGTGGCGTAATCTGCAGGCTCGCAAAGTGGTCGAGGGTGGTAGTACCCTGACTCAGCAGTTGGTCAAGAACTTCTACCTGACTGACGAGCGTACCCTGGTGCGCAAGCTCACCGAGGTCGTGATGGCCGTTCTGCTCGAGCTGCATTACGGCAAGGATGAAATCCTGGAAGCCTATGCCAACGAGATATCTCTTGGCCAGGATGGTCAGCGGGCCATCCACGGCTTCGGTCTGGCGAGTCATTTCTACTTCAACCGCTCCCTCAACGAGCTGGGAATCGCCGAGACGGCCCTGCTGGTAGCCCTCATTAAGGGACCTTCCCTCTACCACCCACGGCGGCATCCGGAGCGGGCCCTGGCGCGGCGTAACTTGGTCATCGACATGCTCCGGGAGCAGAAAGTCATCAGCGCCGAGGAGGCGGCGGCAGCCAAACGGGCACCCTTAGGGATCAGCGATAAAGGCGGGCGACCGGCGGGGGCCTACCCCGCCTACCTCCAGTTGGTACGACACCAATTGCAGCGGGATTATCGGGAGCAGGATCTGCGCTCCGAGGGGCTGCGTATCTTCACTACCTTAGATCCCCTGGTCCAGGCGGTTGCCGAGGCGGCCGTGCGCAGGCGGGTACCAGAGCTAGAGCGTGGACGTGGCTTCAAGGCCGGGACCTTGGAATCTGCCGCTGTCATCACCTCCGCTGCCCAAGGAGAGGTCCTGGCCCTGGTGGGCGGGCGTGATCCTGGGTATGCAGGCTTCAACCGCGCCCTCGATGCAGTCCGACCCATCGGCTCGCTTGTCAAGCCGGTGGTCTATCTCACGGCCCTGTCAGAACCGGAACGCTATAACCTAGTCAGCCTGCTGTCGGACCGACCGGTGAGCCTGCGCACCCACGCCGGCAAACTCTGGGAACCCCGGAACTATGACCGCGGGACCCATGGGTGGGTGCCCCTCTACCAAGCGCTAGCCAAGTCCTATAACCTGGCGACGGTCAATCTCGGACTGGAGCTGGGTCTCGACCGGGTGGTGGCGACCCTGAGTACCCTGGGCGTGCGTCGGCCTGTGGATCTGGTGCCGGCCCTGCTGCTGGGTTCCGTATCCCTGACCCCGCTGGAGGTCGGCCAGCTCTACCAGACCCTGGCCGCAGGTGGCTTCCATACCCCCCTGCGTGCCATCCGCGAGGTGTTGGATGTCGCCGGTCAGCCGCTGAGTCGCTATCCCCTGGCTGTCGAGCCGGTGGCGAACGCCGCCGCCGTCTACCTCACGACCTGGGCCATGCGACAGGTCGTCCGGCAAGGGACGGCAATGGCACTGAAGAAACGTCTTCCCCAGGGGCTGACGGTGGCTGGCAAGACCGGCACCACCAATGGTAAGCGTGACAGCTGGTTTGCCGGCTTCAGCGGAGACAAAGTCCTGGTGGTCTGGGTGGGACGGGACGACAATGGGCCCACTAAGCTGACCGGGGCCAGCGGGGCTTTACGCATCTGGGGTGATATCATGGCCTCTATTGAGAATCGGCCGCTGCCTGAATTCCGGCCGCAAGGCGTGGCCGAAGTTCGGGTCGATCCCGTAACCGGGTTGCTGGCAGACGCCCATTGCAGACGTGGGATAAGCGTGCCCTTTGCCGTGCGGGGCATGCCGACGGCGCGATCTACCTGTGGCGTAGCGTCCGCTGTTCCCAGGACGGTGGGGAGAGGGCCCCGGCCTGTCCTTATCCCTCGCCCTGAGAAGAATAAGAAGAAGACCGGAATGGGAGGCGCATTCGACGACTATATGAACGACGTATGGTGACCGATGAATAAAATTATCCTGATTGCTCTATTGACGGCTGGCCTAGCTGCTTGTGCTTCCCCGAAACGGGCCGGCTCGCCAGCCCCGATCATAACCGCCGGCCGGTCGGCACCCAAGCTCCCACATCTGGGGCCCAAACCCCCTGCGCCGCTCCCTGAGCAGCAGGGAGCCAAGGTCTACCCCTATCGACTACTTACCTCCGCACCAGACACCCCCACTCCGAAGGGTACCTTTCCGGCACAGGAATCGCGTCAGGCAAAGGCTGGTTCCGGGTTCAAACCGGCGCTCAAGTCCACGCCTAAACAGGGAACCCAGGCGCAGCCGGCCAATGTCCCGTCCAAAACCACACCGCCCACCCCGCGGGTCAGGGTCGCTATTCCTCCCCACCTGCCGACCCAGAGCCTGTCACCGGCGGTGGGCACCCTGGTCAAGCAGGCCGAGCAGCAGCGGCAGGGGAGAGATTACGTGGGTGCCGCGGCAAACCTGGAGCGTGCCTTGGGTCTCCAGCCCCTGGAGCCTTATGTTTGGAACCGCTTAGCGCGGGTGCGCATGGAGCAGGGACGCTATGTCCAGGCGCGCAATCTAGCTTCACGCTCGAACGTCCTGGCTGGGGAGAAGCGGAGTGCCCTCACACGCGACAACTGGAACATCATCTCCGCTGCCAGCCGGGCCGCCGGCGACATGGCCAGGGCCAGGGAAGCCCAACGCAACGCCCGCGGTGGCTAAGGTAGTCGGCATTTGCGTCTTTTGTGTCTGGGTGGTTTGAACCATCCAGTGACCCCATTGCTGCCGAAGGGCCTGGCGGTGGCCACAGCCTACCCTACCGGCAAAACCGATTCCAGCGCCCACCGGGATCACGAATGCACACCAACCGGATACGAATTCGTGTCCATTCGTGGTTCTTCTAAAGATAGGTTGAGTATAGAAAAAAGAGATATTGGGCACCCGCAAGAGGTATTCCTATTTTGTGCCCTAGACGTCTTTGTGGTTCAAATAGGGGTTGGCTCTTTATGGATTCCAGACCGCTGACGCTCATGGAAGGGGAATACCGGAAGTTTTGGAGTACGGCAGCAACGTTACCCTGGTACCGCTTGGAATCCGCGGTGTTCGGCCTAGATGCCGGGTTGACCAGCACCCCGGCTTAAGCGGTGCGGTTGGAACCCAGCATCCCGGTCCCTGACAATCGCTGGTGGTCACACACGCGACCGGGGCCCGATTAAACCGCACCGCTTAAGCCGGTTCACTCCAAAGCATCCAAAATTCATAAAGGGCCTTGTTTTTAAAGGTATCTACCACGAAAAACACGAAAGGACACAAAAACGGTTCCTCGCGTCGTGTTGCATTACATTAGGCTCGGTGCCATGCTTATCCGGGTGCAGTCTCGGATTATTCGGCGTTGGTTGTAGGAACCGGCGTGTTGGGTTACGGCGTGTTCAGGATCGGACGCCGAATGTTGGATACGAGCCATCCAGAGATGCGGTTCGCTGCTGGCCACGCGTCCGTTGATGCGGTTCCCGCCTCTTCGCAGTTCCACCCTGTAATATCTACCGCGCCCACCGCATCCTACACACCACAAATTACGCGAATCTGCGTGAATCAGATCGTTTGCGCCGCGGGAATATTCGCATCAATTTATGGGACTCGTAGTTACTATCCGATTTTTTAGTGAGGCAAGCGCTACACATTCGCCGCCTGCTTGGCAATGATATAGGTCTTGGCCGAGAGTTCCAGGGAGCAGGTCCATTTGTAGGCTTGATTCGAGGTTTCGCCCCAAGCATAGACCCCATGGCCACTGACCATGGCAATGGGATAGTCGACAAGGGCGCTTGCCACAGCCTGTGGAGCTTGTTCTAGGTCGTCCTCGTGCTCTACTGAGAGCACTGGGACCCGTTCGAAACAGGACTGCCCTCGTAAATCCACCGGACGGAAATCCTGACCGGTGAAGCTCACGGCCACCGAGTAGGGGCCATGGCTGTGTAATACCGTGGTTGCTTGGGGCTGTGCCCGATACACGGCCTGGTGCAGCAGTACGTCCAGTGAGGTGCCCTCGGGACAGTGGCCATCCAGGGGACAGGCTACCAAGTCGTCAGACTCCAGGATATCCGCACAGGCTCCGGTGGGAGTGATCCAAAAGGTCTCACCCGCGCGCACCGAGGCATTGCCAGGGTGTGAATCGTTACAGCCGTATTGGCGTAGCCAACGATAATGGCGTACCAAGTCCGTCTTCGCCCCCTCATCGTTGGGGGACCGGGTCGGTATTTGATCTTGCACGAAATCGGCAATCACCTCGGGATCTTCCATCGGTAGCTGCGGAGGAGCTGCGCCGGGTAGATCACGGTCCGTGACCACGGCGACAATGTCGGGATCTTGCGGATACAGCGGTGGCTTACCTAGAGTCGTGCGGTGGATCTCAATCTTGGGATAGGCCGCATGCTTGAAGCCCTCCACCAGGATTAGGTCCAGCCGGTCCGCGTCGAATCTTTGCAGCATCCTTGCCAGAGATGGGTCCTTGCCCCCATCATCCTGCTCCGACTGCAAGGCCCAGCGGCTATAGGAGGCCAACAGGACCTGCTCCGCTCCTGCCATGCGGATCTCGTAGCTGTCCTTGCCCGGCACGTCGAGTTCGAAGCTATGGTGGGTGTGCTTGAGATAACCGATCCGCAGCTCCCGGTCCCTGAGCACCGGTACCAGCTTCTGCAGCAGCGTGGTCTTGCCAGTGCCGCTCGGGGCGATGAATCCGATCACGGGTAGTCGGAGATTGCGCATGACAGGGTTTCTCCCAGAGTTGGTTTATATAACCTTCAGCTACCAGAAGTGACGGAATCTTTTGAGCTACAAAGGCATAAAGCAAAACATTTTCGATGCAGAGGGGGAACTAGGTTCTGTTGTCATTTAACTCTAATTAACTATTTTTAGTGTGTTAAATGGCCACAATCCAATCGGTACCAGCGTCCAGGATTTTCCTGACGGCCCGTCATCGCCGATGGCAGCGTCCAGCCGCAGTTCCTTGTCCAAATCGATGGCTTGCGACCAAGCCATCGGGCCCAGCAGGGGGGTGATCAGGCATAAAACGAGGGAGATGGGTTCGGTCCTCATGCGGAAATGCTTCAGTGATACGGTCGGTTCCGGGATAGGGGTTATGTAGCGTCCAAGTCCAGTGCGCCCCTGGTTGCCTCGGGTGCGTCCGGTTCTTCATGGGCAACGCCCTTGTGGCAATCGATGCAGGTCTGTCCCTTGTCCTCAGCATTTCCGTGCTTACTGCGCGCACTGCGGTCTTGTTCTGTGAGGTCCATGCTGCGGAAGTCGTGGCAGGAACGGCACTCCCGGGAGTCCGTTGCCTTCATCTTGGTCCAGACCCGGCTCGCCATCGCCCAACGGCGAGCCTCGAATTTCTCCGGGGTGTCGATGGTCCCTATGAGCTCGTGATAGACGTCCTTAGCCGCGATGAGCTTGGCGAATAGTTTGGGGGAAAATGGTACCGGAACATGGCAGTTGGCACAGGTGGCCCTAACGCCTGAAGCGTTCTTATAGTGGGCGCTCTCCTGAAGTTCTCCGAAGGGAATCTGCATAGTGTGACAGCTAGTGCAGAACCACTCTCGGTTGGTGAAGGCGAGGCCGCTGTTGAACAGACCAGCAAAGACGATGCCGGCCAGAAACAGGATGATGAGGATAACGAAGGTTCGTTTACGGGAAGGACGCTTGGATATGACCATCCGGCCTTTTCTCTCACCACGTTTAAAGCTAATGTTGGACGACCTCCTAGGGTTTGCGGTTCCCGAAATCACACAGCACAACCAATAGGGCGTTGGGATTGTCCTGGGCTAGCAGGCCAGCACAATCGACCTGATGCATGTCCACCAGCCCACAGCGGTAATCGAGTAGCCCAGGCCCGTAGAGGCTTTCCGGCATGGTCAGACGATCAGTTCCGATATAGATCAAGAACTGGCGGATCGGTCCGCAGTGGCCGGCAAGGCAGAGGTCCGTATAGTAGCGCAGCATCCGTAGCGGCATATCCACAGCATTGTTATTCGCGATCTCGACGTGCAAGCAAGAACTCTTCGCCATATAGCTGAAAAACATCATATAGATCAATAAATCGCGACTTTGTCTTCTTCTTAGCTTGCTCAAAGAAAGCTTGGATGGCCTCGAACTGCTTGGCTTACATCTGGGTAGGAATCCCTCATTGCTCTTCCTTGCATAGGGTATCTTGAGAAACAGGTATGTTCACCGATCAAGGGACTCTAGTCCGTTAATTACTCAGACGTGCCGTTGACGAAAACCGTATTTCTCAAGCTGCCTGCCCTTGTATCCAAATCACTTTGACACAAAAAGCATAAACAGATTCTAAGGAGATCAATGGTCTCAGTCCCAGGATCTTTCCTTTAGAATGGATGGATCGCAACCGGGAGGCCTTCGACGCGGACAAGCAGCTGATTGCAGAGCGCTTTTGCGCTGGACTATCTGCTCGTAGACTGCAAAACCACCACCAGGCTAAGCGCGATCATCCTGCTGTCCTGAGTTAGGATTCCATTGCCCATTTCTCCCGGCGAATCTTGAGTACATCCACTACGCCTGTGGCACCGCCCAAGCCGTAGTGCTGGAGATGGCGCTCCAAGGCAGTCACATCGGCTTCGTACCCGTGACCGCCTAGGTGTCGGATCACCGCAGCGAACATAACCATCGGGGACAGCTGGCACCGCCGGCACTGGCTAGATGGAGAGCAGGGCTACGCCGCCGAGCTTTTCCGGGAGCGGGATTTCGTCATCCTCTCCGAGACCTCGGGAGATCGAGGGCCTAGAGCGTATCCTGTTCGAGATGCGGGATCGGCCACGGCAAGCGGACAGATGTGCCAATTACTGCTAGGTTTCAATTGTGGCTAGTAGTTAAGGTTTAAATGGAAAGGTAAGTGGCTAAATTTTAAGTGGCTAAGTTTACCAGCTCCTACCGCGGCATTCCAGCAGGGAGTGCTGGAATCCGGGTGCTAGAGATGGCGAAAGAAGACGAGGTCCGAGAGCTCACCGAGCTGGATTTCGTAGATCTGTTGAACTTGGCCCTTGCCTTCGGAGACCTCGGGGACCGCCTGCATCTGCCAATCGTCTTTACTGATGCCCAAACCATCCCCGCGGTTGCCCATGGGGATCCCATGGGGATCCGGGGCAATCTGCTGCGGGGGCCCGGTCAAGGTTGCTTGTGAGGACCTAGCGGAGGTGGTGGTCGCCTTCGGTGAATACGCCTTTCGCGGCTGCCAGATGCGGAAGAAAGATACGCAGCGCTTCGAGCTTTCAAGTCTTCTGCGGAATCTCCCACGACCATATCACCGAGGAGGTCCTGTTGACGACCGGATGGGTGCGAACGCACCATAGCTGGGTGGGACCGCTGGAATTTTGCCCCTGTTTCTCAGACGGCGTGGTCCACTTCTTACTGATCCTCGGCCTGAAGCCTGAGATCCTACGCCTGGTCCTCCGGAGTGAATAACGCTTCCTTCGGCACTGGCGATGTGCCCAACGCGGGGAGCTACTCCTTCAAGGGCTTTCATCCGGGAAGCGGTAGCACTCGGCAAGCCGGTGATCATTGCCAGCCAGTGCCCCGCCAGTCTCACAGCTTGGCTGTCCCGTCTCACCACGCCGTCCCAGGTAGTGACCTCGACTGACCCGGGTATCCCAAGGTTATCTGCGCCGAGCGGATTTCTTTAAGGACCGCACTGAGTCTTTGGGTGCGTAGATAGCCGAGCGCAGGGCCTCAGGGTGGGCACCCAGCGTCATCAGGGTGACCATCTCCCGTCTGTTCACGTACAGGGTGAAGGGAAGTTCACCGGTGACCTGGACCTTCCGCGTGTCCCCGAACTTTTGTCCACGGCAGTTGACCGGACGGGCGGGCGTCAGCCCGGCCTAGGCCATCCGCAGGCGACAGAAGGACGTGGTCGGGCATTTCAGTCTCCGCCAGAATGGGCGCGGTCAGTCTCTTTACCAATTCCTTACTCTCCCCGAACCTTCTAGGTCATGTCGACCTTGCAAAGGTCTGCCCAGCGGACTCTACGGTCGATTGAATGGTTAGCTTAGCTGTCAGGATTAGAATACGGCTTGTCATCCCGACCGTAAGGAGATATCTTCTATACGCAAGTCATGGTGTCGATTGGGCACGAGATCCCCCCCTCCGCCGCGACAAAGATCTTTCGCTGTGCTCGCAATGACACTCAGTGTCAACACCACCTAGCGAATAATGTCTGTGACCTGCCAAGTCTTATCCTGGAATGTCATGCGGACGTGGGTGGCGTTTTTACCGAGGTGCCCCAGGCGGATGAGGAAACGGTCGTAGGACTCAAAGAACGCGAAGGTGATGGCGGCGGTGATGTAGGGTGACCGTTTATCAGTTGCCTGGATGGCGGCTTCCTTGAGGGTATCACGAGCCCAGCGCAAGCTAGGGGCTTGCTCCAGGGCAGGGCCGTCGGTGCCTAGGGGATAGGGTTGGGGGAGCCTCAAGCCACCTTCCAGGCGTTCCTTATAATTGCGACGGATAGCCGATACGTCCAGGAGCTTCTCCAGGGTCTGCATGTCGTTCTGGCCGAGGGCGTTGCCAAGTCGATAGACTTGGTAGTAGGGCCAGACAACGAAGGCCACGAGGGCGAACAGGAGCAAGTAACGGAGGAGTCGCATCTCGATATTCCTCTGGCAACGAATAGTTTCTCTTGCGCAGGCGTCTAATCTATCTTAGAAGCTGTGTTTAGTTAAAAGCAATCATGAATTACTCGACCTTGTTGGGGGGATTCGAATCTATGTCTCGGAGTTCATAACAGCCGGAGGTCGGCGACCAGAATGGGTTAGGCGTATAATCCGATCAGTCACAGGCTAGCAGGAGGGTGCTGGCGTGGATGATCTGGTGCGGGTACTTGCCCTCTCCCTGGGCAGCGGGATTAATCTATATGCTGCGATCCTGGTGTTGGGCTTTCTCAGGACCACCGGGTGGATGGTGCTCCCGGAGGGCATGTGAGGTGGTGGCCGATCCGCTGGTCATGTTCCCGCCGGGTTTATATATCTGGTGGAGTTCTTCACTGATAAGGTCCCCGGCCTAAACTGGATGGCCTCCATCTTGGGAGATTTCGGCGTCGTGGCCGGTCTGCTGGTAACGGTCAATTATCCGGTGCTGTTTCTGGTGCTCCTGATTTGGTTGTTCCCTAAGCTGTGGCTGTGGCGGGGGATCAAGCGCGTCTCCGGGACCATCGCCAAGTGGCTAGCACCCAAAGAAGGGGCGCCCGTCCCGCCGGGACCCGCCGATTATGGGCCCTGGAGGCAAAGCTCCCAGAACCGGATCTGGGCCAATCACCGGTTGGATCTAACCGAGTAATATGCGATTAGGGAGATGGGTAGTGGTTAAATTTCAAGTGGCATGTTTATGCGGCCTAGTGATTCATAACCCCCGCTGTTATTGCCATCTATAGCACCTGAATTCTGGCAATTCCTGCCGGAATGATGGGATAGGGGCTGAACGAGCTGTGCGGCTGTCGGTTTATTTCCGGATGGTAACGGTGAAGAAAAAGAACCAAGCAGGCTTCACCACTTAGAATTTTAGCCACTACTTTATGAACGCGAAGCGATATTAGCGGTTCTTGATCCATTGACGTTGGTTTGCGGCCATTTGCGTTTATTTGCGGCCGAATTCCCCGTGGGGATATACCAACTCAATGGTATCAGTAGTTGAGAACTCTGTACATGATCTATGGGCATACCACGCGGTTTGGGGGACGCTATCGAGATTTATCTGGTGGGGGGAGCCGTGCGGGATCGGCTGCTCGGACAGTCCCCTGCCGACCGTGATTTCGTGGTCGTCGGCGCCACCCCGGAAGCAATGATCGCGCGGGGCTTTCGGCAGGTGGGAAAGGACTTTCCGGTCTTCCTGCATCCGCAGACCCAGGAGGAGTACGCCCTGGCCCGCACCGAGCGCAAGACTGGACCCGGCTATCGGGGGTTCCTGTTCCATGCGGCACCGGACGTGGCCCTAGAGGATGACCTACGGCGTCGGGATCTTACCATCAATGCCCTGGCCGAGGACGAACAGGGCAACCTCATCGATTACTATGGTGGCCGCTCGGATCTGGGGAACCGGATACTGCGGCATGTCTCGCCTGCGTTTGCCGAGGACCCGGTGCGCCTGTTGCGGCTGGCCCGATACGCCGCACGCTTCGCGGAGCTGGGCTTCACTGTGGCAGACGAGACTATGGCTTTGCTGCAGTCCATGGTGGACCAGGGTGAGGTGGACGCTCTAGTCCCGGAGCGGGTGTGGCAGGAGCTTGTCAAGGCGCTCGCGGCACCTCGGCCTTTACGCTTTTTCGAGGTCTTGCGCAAAGCCGGGGCCTTGGCGAGGCTGATGCCGGAGGTGGAGCGCCTGTTCGGGGTCCCCCAGTCGGAGCGATGGCATCCGGAGATCGACACGGGTGTCCATACCATGATGGTCGTGGACATGGCTGCCCGTCTGACATCCGATCTAAAGACGGCCAATTCTGAAACAGCTAATCCAGAAACAGTATTCGCCGCCCTGACCCATGATCTCGGCAAGGGCACCACGCCGCCGAGTATCCTACCGAGTCACCGGGGGCATGAGCAGCGCAGCCTGGCCCTAGTCGACGAGCTGTGTGACCGGCTCAAGGCCCCGCGCCGTTTCCGGGAACTGGCGCAGAGGGTGGCACGCTATCATGGCATAGCGCACAAGGCCAACGAGCTACGTCCGGGGACAGTGCTCGACCTGTTGGAGGGCCTAGATGCCTTCCGCCGACCCGAGCGTTTCGAGCAGGCGTTAATCGCCTTCGAAGCGGATTACCGAGGCCGTGCAGGTTACCAAGAACGCGTATATCCCCAAGCCCCACGACTGCGCTTGTTCTGCGCGGCGGCCGGATCGGTGGACGTCCGTGCCATTGCCGCCGCGGCACCTGCGTCGGCCAAGATCCCGGAACGCATCCGCGAGGCGCGCATCCGGGCTTTACGGGAAGCAATGCATGCATGATTTAGGTCCTATATACGTGACTAGCCAGGCTTGTAACGTATCGTAATGTAACAACCACAATACGATTTGATACATTCGGGATTGGCTAATTTTATTCCGGCACTTAACTAGCCAATAGTAA
>Ga0056114_1000086_pt1 | contig 23356 bp, 26 predicted proteins | sample WorMetHERISLAND1_FD_77005 | JGI IMG/M metagenome (GOLD analysis project Ga0056114, IMG submission 77005) | Marine gutless worms symbiont microbial communities from Max Planck institute for Marine Microbiology, Germany - Olavius loisae HERON... ...
ACGCCCAGGAGCGGCATTAAACCGGACTTCCCGATATTCCGGCAAATCGCCCAACACATCGCTCAAAAGCCCTAAACAACAAACCCCACCAAAAAATGATGGGGTTTGTCAGCGGTCTGAGGGACAGCCGCAAGGCTGTCCCTCTAATATATAAGCTCCGAAGGCGAGAGGTGAATCCATGGTATTTATCGTTCACGCTATCGAAGAACTCAGCATCTGGGTCGGGCGCGCCTTCGGTTGGTGCATTCTGATTCTGACCCTTTCGGTCGCCTACGAAGTCTTCGTCCGTTATGTCCTCAACGCCCCTACCGTTTGGGTTTTCGACATGATGGTGCAGATGTACGGGGCCCTGTTCCTGATGGCCGGTCCTTACGCCCTCGCCCAGGATACCCATGTGCGCGCCGATGTGGTTTACCGGCTGCTATCGGTCCGATGGCAGGCCCGCCTCGATTTGATTCTTTATATCGTCTTCTTCTTCCCGGGAATGGCCGCCCTGTTCTGGTACGGATGGGAAATCGCTTCCGACTCATGGCGCTACAAGGAAGTCAGCTGGAACAGCCCGGCCCGTATTCAGATTTATTTCTTCAAGACACTGATTCCGCTGGCGGGCGCGTTGTTCATCATCCAGGGGGTCGCCGAATGCATGCGCTGCTATATGGCCATCAAGGAGAACAAATGGCTGCCGCGCTTGAAAGACGCCCAGGAAACCGAAGAAATCCTAAAAAACCAAGCGCTTGGGCTTAAAACCGATTAATCGCCCTTTTTCAGCCGCTGTTCGCTTGACGGAGCACGCTCAAGGATGACCAACCCCGAAGTCGCAATTCTCATGCTGTCCCTCTTCATCTTGATGGTGTTGTTGGGATTCCCGGTCGCCTTCACGCTGCTCGCCATGGGCGTTGGCTTCGGCTACTACGCTTACTACGAAGCCGGTACCGTCGAGACGATCGCCGACGCCTTCAACAATAAGATCTTCTATCTGCTCAATCAGAACACCTATTCGGTGATGGAGAACGACACCCTGGTGGCGATTCCCCTGTTTCTGTTCATGGGCTACGTGGTCGAACGGGCCGATATCGTCAACAGGCTGTTCTATGCGCTGCAAATGGCGGCGCGCAACCTGCCGGGATCGATGGCGATCGCCGCATTGATTACCTGCGCCGTGTTCTCGACGGCCAGCGGTATCGTCGGCGCCGTCGTCACGCTGATGGGTCTTCTGGCGTTCCCGGCGATGGCCAAGGCCGGGTACAACAAGAGCTTCGCCTCGGGCGTCATCTGCGCCGGCGGCACGCTGGGTATTCTGATCCCGCCGTCGATCATGCTGATCGTTTACGCCGCCATCGCCGAATTGTCGCCGTTGCGCCTCTATGCCGCCGCCATGTTCCCGGGGCTGCTCTTGGCAGGGGTTTACATCGTTTATGTGATCATCCGCGTCGGGATCAACCCGTCGATTGCACCGAAACCGCGCGAGGAGGATGTGCCGCCCCGGCACGTCGTCTACCTGCAGCTTCTGACCTCCTTCGTTCCGTTGACGGCGCTCATCATGCTCGTTCTCGGGTCCATTCTCGGCGGCCTGGCGACACCGGCGGAGGCCGCCGCGATGGGGGCATTCGGCGGACTGGTGCTGGCTGGTATCTACCGATCGCTGAATTGGGTCATGCTCAAGGAATCGGTCTACCTGACAGCGAAAGCGACGGCGATGGTCTGTTGGCTGTTCGTCGGTTCGTGGACCTTTGCGTCCGTATTCTCCTACCTGGGCGGCCATGAGATCATCGAACACTTCATTCTCGGCTTTAATTTGGCGCCGTGGCAGTTCCTGATCCTGGTCCAGGTCATCATCTTCCTGCTCGGCTGGCCCCTCGAATGGTCGGAAATCCTGATCATCTTCGTGCCGATCTTCCTGCCGATGCTGCCGGCGTTCGACGTCAATCCCTATTTCTTTGCCATGCTGGTGGCGCTCAACCTGCAGACCTCATTCCTGACGCCGCCGATGGCTATGTCCGCCTATTATCTGAAAGGGGTGTTGGGAAAAGTCATCGAACTGATGGATATCTTCAAAGGCATCATGCCTTATCTGGGCATTGTGATCGGCATTATGGTCCTGATGTACCAGTTCCCCGGTATCGCGCTTTGGCTTCCCGACTATCTGTTCGGGAAATATATTCCCTAGAGCCGAATGGAATGAACGACGAATGAGATTAGGCGCGGGCCAGGTTTAGGAGTAAGTGCAGAATGTCTCAGGACACCATTGAAAAAATCTTTGGATTGCTTGGAGCCCTAATCGTCTCCGTTTTTGTTCTCGGTCTTGCAGAGAGCATCTCTTCCGGCTTTGCCGGATTTTGGGGCGGCTTGCCGTTTTGGGTCATCTGCTTGATGATCCTTCCGCTCGTCTTCTACGACTACTGGGATACGTGCTTCCGCAAAAAGGATTGAGGTCCCGGTGCCCAACTGATGGGGCGGCCAAGGTATTTCGGACACACAACGATGATTGATCTTTCCGCCACCGAGGTTGCCCAAAAACTGCGAGACGGTGAAACCACGTCGAAAGAACTGGTCCAAGCCTGTCTCGACCGGATCGACCAGGTCGACGGCGACATAGAGGCCTGGGCGCATTTGGATCCCGATTATGCATTGGCGCAGGCCGAGGCCTGTGATTCTGCCCGTGCATCCGGCGCCGATATCGGGCCGCTGCATGGGCTCCCCGTGGGGATCAAGGACATTTGCGACACCGAAGGCCTGCCGACCGAGAACGGAACGGTCCTCGATGCCGGGCGCCGACCGATGGAAGACTGTTCCCTGGTCGCCCAATTGCGGGCCGCCGGTGCCGTCATTATGGGCAAGACCGTAACCACCGAGTTGGCGTTCTACACGCCCGGCAAGACCCGCAATCCGCATAATCCCGAACACACGCCGGGCGGCTCGTCGAGCGGCTCGGCCGCAGCCGTCGCTGCCGGCATGGTGCCGCTTGGCGTCGGCTCGCAGACCAACGGATCGGTGATCCGCCCGGCTTCCTATTGCGGCGTCGTCGGTTTTAAACCGACGTTTGGGAGAGTGTCGCGCAGCGGCGTCATTCCCCAATCGCCAAATCTCGACCAAATGGGCGTATTTGCGCGCAGCATCGCAGACGTGGCGCTAATCGCCGAGAACATCATGGCCTATGACCGGCGCGACCCGGCAATGCGGCTATTGGCGGCACCCAACTTGTCGGTGACGGCGGCCGAGGCTCCCCCCATGCCGCCGACGTTCGCATTCGTTAAATCGCCTGTCTGGGACAACGCCGAAGACGACTGCAAGGAGGCGTTTGGAGAATTGGCCGAAGTCCTCGGCAAAAACTGCGACGAAGTCGAATTGCCCGGCTCGTTCGACACCGAAATCGAGCTCCATCGGTCCGTTCACAGCGCCGAGATGGCGAAGACCTATTCGAGTTACTACGACCGCGGCAAGGATGACCTCAGTGACGCGCTCCGCGCCATGATCGAGGAAGGTCAGACGGTTACGGCGGTCGACTACCAACGGGCGCTCGACTGGCAAACCGGACTCAACGCCGGGCTTGACCAAATTTTCGACCGCTACGATGCGATCTTGACGCCCTCAGCCACCGGCGAAGCGCCAAAAGGTCTGGGCGCGACCGGCAGTCCGATGTTTTGCACGCTTTGGACTTACTGCGGCGTGCCCGCCGTTACCCTACCGTTGATGGAAGGCGCCAACGGCCTGCCCATCGGAGTTCAACTGGTCGGGCCGCGCGGGCACGATGCCCGCCTGTTGCGGACAGCGAACTGGCTGGTCGAGCACCTTACCGGGCTCCCCGAATAACGGATATCAACCGGCCTCGTTAGGCCGCCTCGGCGTCCCCCTCTTCGGCCGAACAGGTGCGGATGCCGAACGGCAAGTAGGCCGGGCACCAGCCGATCGCCGCCGTGGCGATCGGGATGACGCCGATCCAGCCCCACAGGCTCTCAGGCCCGACGAAAACCAGGGAAATCAGGATCAAGCCGACGACGACGCGCAAGGCCCGGTCGACGTCACCAACGTTTTGCATGGGGGGTCCTCCTGTATCAAATCGGTGTCGCGAGGCGAATCCTACCACGGAACCCAACGCCCAATACCACCACTAATCAAGACTCACCGATTGAGCCCAAGGCGAAGCGATTTCGCGCCTATTGGTCCGCCAACGGATGTGCCTCCTCCACCAGCGCCTTCAGCCGCTCATCCAACACATGGGTATAGATCTGCGTCGTCGAGATGTCGGAATGGCCCAGCATCTGCTGCAGGGCGCGGAGGTCGGCGCCGTGGGCGAGGAGGTGGCTGGCGAAGGAGTGGCGGAGCACGTGCGGCGACACGCGCCGCCTGTCGAGGCCGGCGTCGGTGGCCAATTCCTTCAAGAGTTGTCCGAAACGGGCCCGGGTCAGGTGCCCTTCCTTGCCGCGCGACGGGAAGAAGAACTGGGCCGCGCTATTGGCGACCCGGCTTTTCGGCAGGAAGGTCTCGCGTTCGGCGAGATAAGCTTCGACGGCGTCCCGCGCCGGTTCGCTCAGCGGCACCATACGCTCCTTGCCGCCCTTGCCGCGAACCAGCAGGAAACGCCCGTCCCGGGTCAGGGCGTTCAAGGGCAGGCCGACCAGTTCCGAGACCCGGAGCCCGGTGGCGTAGAGGATTTCGAGGAGCGTCACCAGGCGCAATCCGTCGGCACCGCCTCGCCCAGCGGCCGTCTCCAGCAGGCGGTCGACCTCCTCCTCGCCCAGGTATTTGGGCAGGGCGCGGCCCTGCTTGGGGCTGTCGATGGCCGCCGACGGGTCGTCCTCGCGGATGCGCTCGGCGAATAGGAAACGGAAAAACTGGCGAAGCGCCGAGAGCCGCCTTGCCGTCGTGCTCGCCGCCATGCCGGCGCCGGACAGGCTTTTCATGTAGTCGCGGATCTGCTGGGTGCTGGCGTCCTCGACGGCCCGGTTGCGCCGACCGACGAAAGCGGAGAAATCTTCCAGGTCGCGTCGGTAGGACTCGAGTGTGTTGGCGGCCGCACCCCTTTCGGCGGCCATCATGTCGAGGAAGGTTTCGGCGTGAACCGACATCCGGCCGCCGGAACCTTTCCTTTGGCCGCCCGGACCTTTCATATGCCCGCCGCGAGCAGCGATTCGAGGGCCAGTTGCCGGGCTTCCTTTTCCAGGCCAACGGCCCGGAGCGCTTCCAGAACCCCCTTGAGCACGAACGGCCCGACCCGGTCGCTGCCGCGTTCTCCGATGACGTGCAGCGCCAGCAGGATCGCTTCGCCGGTGCGCGCATTACCGAACACCGGCTCGGCAAGGGGGGCGGCGGTTACGATACTGGTGAACTCCGATCGTGCGGCGGCAAGTGACGTCGTCTGGAAGGTCTCGGCCGGCATAGCGCCGGCGACGGGTTCGTCGCTGGCACTGGGCTCCGGCACGTCGGCCTCGGAGAGGGCCAGCAGCCGCCGCCACAAGCCGGGATCGGGCAAGGTCACGGCGGTGCGCGTTCCGGTCCCGACGAGGGGTTCCCAGGCCTCCCGTCCGACGTCGACGCCGAAGGCTTCCAGCACGCTATAAAGGTGGACGGCGCGTTCGCGGGCGCCGTCTTCCTTTTCGACCGCCCGCCACCAGGCGCCCAGAAACTCGGTCGGCTCCATTTCCGGCTCCGCCTGCGAAAACCAGACGACCGGCTGCAGGCGGGCGTCGGCATGGGCCGGATTGATCAGGGCCTGTCCGCTCAGCAACTCGGTCCACGGCCGGGCGCGGTCGTCGTTACCGGCGGCAATAAAGGCGCGGATCGCTTCCGGCGCGAACCACAGGAGGTCGCTCGACGGCGGAATCCGCCGCAACACCGGCTGGAAGATCTTGGCCATGGAACCGTAGCGTCCTTCCTCCCTCGCCAGGTCGAAAGCGCGTTGTACGGCCTCGGCCTGGGCCACGGGCAGGGTCTGTACCAACGCCGCATGGTAGAGAAGCGCACGGACCATGGGTCCGAACTCAACCTCGGCCCGGCTCAACGGATTGGCCAGGTCGGCTTCCGAAAAGTCGACGCTCGTATAGAGCTGACGCAGGATCTCGATCGGCAGTGCCCCGGATGCATCGGCCCGTTCCGCCGCCTCCAGGCGCATGGCCTTGGATACGTTGGGGCTTGTCGCGATGGTGTTCAACACGGCCGGCTGGTTGGCGGCCAGCGCATCTCCGGGCAGATCGACCTTGGCGATTCGGGCCATGGCCATGAGCAAAGGATCGGGTGCCGGCAGGCTCTTCAGTTCGATTTCCGCCCCCGCCGTCAAGGCGTCGGCGAGCAATAAATAGGTTTCGTCGTCCTCGCCCAGTTCCCGCATCAGGGAAACGCTGAGCGCCGCCTTGTCGCGCTCGCCATCGATGACCTGGCAAATGACAAAGACCTTCTGCCAATAAGCGGTCGGACGGATCGGCATCTCGCGCTTGGCCAGGTTGCAGGCCCGCGCGTGGTCGCCGGCCAGCAGGCGCAAATCGCTCTCCGCCTCGAGAAGGGCGCCCGTCCGGGCCTGTGTCGGCAGTGCATTCAAGAGCTGTTCGGCGCCCCTGAGGTTGTTCATCGCGAGCAGCAAGCGGACACGTTTTTCGATCAGGCTGTCATCCGCCCCATCGCTGCCTTCCGGTACCCGCGCCGGACTGAGCAGCAATCGGCTGAGCAGATCACGAAGGACCGGCGACGGCGCCGTGATCGGCAGCCCGGCCATCAACTTGTCGACCAGCGGCCGAGCCGTTCCTTTCCACAAACCGGTCCCCAAGGCACCGCTCTCGGAGGTCAGGATACCGGCCTCATCGGCGTTGATCGCCTGAAGGGAGTCCACTTGCACGCCGGTGCCGCGAATGGACCTTTCGAGCGGACCGGTCTTCCCCTTTTCCCTTTGCAGGTCCGGTGCCGCCAACAACCGGGCCGGCGCCGGGGCGGTGATCGTGGGAACGGGTTGCTCAGCCGCTTTCGGCGGCGGCGCCAGGCGCACCGGGCCGGGAGGTGCACTCTGCTGGGCGGCCAACCCGCCGGGTGTTGCCAGGCCGATCAAAATCGCCAGAGCGACACCGCGATGGCTTGCCCGGCACCTCGGGCCGTTAGCGCGGGAAACGGTCATCGGGTAGTTCTTTCTCTATTTTTTGTACAGGTGCCGGGATATCCCACATGGCGAGGAATACGCCACCACCGAGCACGAGAATGGCGACAGCGGCCAAAACAAGCCTGGAGAGTTTTTTCATTCCGCGTCCATGACATAAGGGACAATAATCGGCCGCGCCCGCCAGCCGATTGTATTGATGGTAGTTTCCGACTATGGCATTTTTTCGACAGTGTAAAGACCATCATGTTTACCGCAAAGCCCCGTTCTATGCTGTTGTGACAGCGGTCGACTTGACGGACGTTCCGGCCGCCTGTGCGGTCGCCACCAGACAAGGCGACATTAAAACGAGATGAATACCGACACCCACATGCCGCCCCAACGCTCGATCGTCCTCATCGGTCTCATGGGCGCCGGAAAATCGTCGATTGGACGGCGCCTGGCCAAGAGCCTCGGCATGGCGTTCTATGATGCAGATCAGGAAATCGAGGCGGCCGCCGGCTGCTCCGTCGCCGAGATATTCGAGGTCTACGGCGAACCCGCCTTTCGCGACGTGGAGGAAAAGGTAATCAACCGCCTCCTCAATGACGAACCCTGTGTGCTGGCAACGGGCGGCGGCGCCTATATGAACCCGCGCACCCGCCAGCATATCGCCGTCAAAGGGGTGTCCGTATGGCTGCGCGCCGGCCTCGACGTGCTGTTCGAACGGACCGGACGGCGCAAGGGACGGCCGCTGCTCGACAATTCGGACCGCCGCGAGACCCTGTCGAGACTGATCGATGAACGTTATCCGGTCTACGGAGGTGCGGACATCGTCATCGACACGGGTTCGGAAGGGATCGAGGTGACCACAGCCCGCGTGCTCGAAGCCCTGAGCGAAGCGGCGCCGGCCGGCACCGAGGCGGCGCCATGTTGAACAGCGAAAGTGACACCTCGGTCCTCAAACTCGACCTCGGGGAACGGAGCTACGAGATCGTCGTCGGTGACGGTTTGATCAAAGGGGCCGGCGAGCGGATCGCCCCTTTTCTCTCCCAACCAAGCGTCGTTGTGATTACCGACGAGAACGTCGAAGGACAGTGGCTGAAGCCGTTCGAAAAATCGTTGGGCGGCGCCGACATCACGTTCCGCTCGATCGTCCTTCCCGCCGGTGAAACGACGAAGAGCTTTTCGCAATTCGAACGTCTGGTCGAAGACCTGCTTTCCGGTGGGATCGACCGCAAGACCTGCCTGATCGCCCTCGGCGGCGGCGTCATCGGAGACATCACCGGCTTTGCCGCCGCGGTGACGTTGCGCGGCCTGGACTTTATCCAGGTGCCGACGACGCTGCTGGCCCAGGTCGACAGTTCCGTCGGCGGCAAGACTGGCATCAATACCGGACAGGGCAAGAACCTGGTCGGCGCTTTTTACCAACCGCGGCTCGTCCTCGCCGACACACAGACCCTGGACACCCTCTCCAAGCGGGAGTTGTTGGCTGGTTACGCGGAGGTGGTGAAATACGGCCTCATCGACGACGCGCCTTTCTTCGAATGGTGCGAGAGCGACGGCCGGCGGTTGATCGACGGTGATTCGCAAGCTCGGCGTTATGCCGTCCATCACTGTTGCGCTGCCAAAGCGCGCATCGTTGCTGAGGATGAACGGGAAACCGGAGTCAGGGCGCTGCTCAATCTCGGCCACACCTTCGGACACGCGTTGGAGGCGGAGTCCGGTTACGGCGACCGGCTGCTCCATGGTGAAGCGGTTGCCATCGGGACCCTGATGGCCTTCGACCTGTCCCATCGTATGGGGCTCTGCAGTGGCCAGGACACGGGCCGCGTCGCGGCCCACTTCGAAGCGGCCGGTCTGAAATCGGGCCTGAAGGGTATTGCCGATGCCAGATGGTCTCCCGAGCGGCTGGTCGGCCACATGAGCAAGGACAAGAAAGTCGAAGCCGGAACCATCGCCTTCATCCTGACCCGCGGTATCGGCCAAGCCTTTATTACACGTGACGTCGATCTCGAAGAGGTGAAAACGGTTCTTGCCGATGCCCTCGATATTTAGCCGCTGGTCGGTCCTTCAAGGGCCTGCCGTTCCTAACCACGTCGGAAGATCATACGGATTCCCGCCATGTTGATCACATTGACCGTCATCGCATTTCTTCTCGCAATGTCCGCGTTCTTTTCCGGTTCGGAAACGGCGCTAACCGCGGCCTCACGTCCACTGATGCACCAACTTGAGCAGAACGGTGATCCGCGAGCAGCCCGGGTCAATCGGTTGTACGAACGCAAGGACCGCCTGATCGGCACCATCCTTCTTGGCAACAACCTGGTAAACATTCTGGCTTCGGCCTTGGCGACCAGCGTCTTGATCTCACTTTTCGGGGAAGCCGGCGTCGCCTATGCGACCCTCGGGATGACGGTTCTGGTCCTGATCTTCGCCGAGATTCTCCCCAAGACCTATGCCATCCACAACTCCAACAAGGCCGCCCTTCACATATCGCCGGTGATCAACGCCTTCGTAATCGTTCTCACGCCGTTGACGGCGACCATGGAAATGATCGTCAGCGGTCTGTTGCATATTTTCGGGGCCAGGAAGGGCGGAGAGCTGTTGTCGAGCGACGAGGAACTGCGGGGCGCCATCGACCTTCATAACGGCGACGACGAGGCGGTCCGGCACGAACGCGCCATGCTGCGCAGTGTCCTGGATCTCGACGAGGTGCAGGTCGTGGAAATCATGACCCACCGGATGAACGTCATCGCCGTCGACGCCGACCAATCGGTCGACCTTTCAATCGAACAGATTCTGGCCAGCCCGTTCACGCGTATCCCCTTGTGGCGAGGGTCGCCGGACAACATCGTCGGCGTCTTGCATGCGAAAGCGTTGCTCCAGGAAATCCGGTCGCGCGGCAGCAACACCGGCGGGCTCGACCTGACGGCACTGGCGACCGAACCCTGGTTCATTCCGGAGCAGACCCTCTTGCTCGATCAATTGGAGGGGTTCCGCAAACGGCGCGAACACTTCGCCCTGGTCGTCGACGAATACGGCAGTCTGATGGGCATCGTCACCCTCGAGGACATCCTCGAGGAAATCGTCGGCGACATCGATGACGAACATGACGTCGCTTTCGATGGCGTTCAAATAGAAGCGGAGGGCGGTTTCGTCGTCGACGGCACCGTCACCATTCGCGACTTGAACCGCGAATACGAGTGGGGTTTGCCCGACGAGGAGGCCGCAACCGTCGCCGGCCTCATTCTGCATGAGGCTCGGCGTATCCCGAACGTGGGACAAAGGTTCAAGTTCTTCGGATTTCAGTTCGAGATTCTCGAGCGCCAACACCACCAGATCACATCGGTCCGCATAACACCGCCCGAGGCTGAAGACGACTGGACAATAACCTGATTGTTACCGGTGCCGGGGGTCCACAGTTGGTCTTCCAACCACGGTGGTTGGGGCCGACGTTCGACTCGCGATTTCGCCCACTCATCACCCACTTCAGCCGGTTCCATCATTTCCCTCTTGCGCCCACCCCCCTTGCTTGACCTACAATCACAGCGAGGGGTTTGGAACTGGGAAGGACTGATCATGCAGCGGAAAATCGTTCCCGACGTCGTCGAACGCAAGAAAGTCACTTCGGTCGTGACCGGCGATTCGGTCATAAGTGCCGCAAAACTTATGGCAGAAAAACACATCGCGGCTCTGGTCGTCGTCGACGCGGACGGGAACTTGATCGGCATTTTGACGGAGCGCGACCTCACCCAGCGCGTCCTCGCGGAAGGTCTTGATCCGAATGAAATCACGGTCGGCGAGGTGATGACCGACAACCCGGATACCCTGTCCGCCGACGATTCCGCCCGCGACGCGTTGGAATTGATGCAGTCCAGGAAATACCGGCACCTTCCGGTCACCGAGGACGGCAAGTGTATCGCCGTCGTATCGATCCGCGACCTCTATGCCACGGTGAAATCGGCGCTCGAAGAGGATATCCGCGAAACTGAGGCCTTCGTATTCGGCGACCGTTACGGCGCCTGAGCGCTCTACCGGCGACAACGCCTGTCGGTGCGGCCTTCGCCCGATCCGCGCCGGTTTTCGGATTGTGATTAAGACAACCTTAAATCACCCACAACAATACTTGTTATCGTAACCAACCCAGCCCGCCGGCGCGGCTGCCGCACCGTGTTCGCCGGTATCTGGACCGGGTTTCAACAGAACCGGTTCCTTAAATGTCCGAAGACCACACCACACATTCCAAGCTCGGCGCCGAACTCGCCGGTATCGCTGCCGCTCAAAAGTCCCGAATTCTAGAAGTCGCCCTGAACGCTATCGACCAGGGTTTCGTCGTTTGGGACGAGAACGATTGCATGATCATCTGCAACGACCGGTTTTGCGAGTTCTGGAACTATCCAAAGGACATCGCCAAGCCGGGCGTTCGGGCCATCGACCTTCTGCGCTTCGATGCGGCACGTGGCGAGCACGGTACCGGCGATTTGGAAGACGTCGCGCGGGCGCGGGACCGTACCGCCCGCGACCACCACAAAAAGGGAACCGACGAACAATACGTCACCAACGAAGGTCAGGTTCTGTTGATCCGAAGATATACGGTTCCCGAACTGGGCACGGTATCGACCTTCACCGACATCACGGATCTGAAAAAGGCGGAAGACGCCCTCAAGGAGAACGAGAAACGCCTGGAGGAGCAGGTGGCGATCCTGAGCGATCGTGAGGATAAGCTGAAGGCACAGAAATCGGTTCTCATTGATCTCGCCCGTGACCTCGAACGGGCTCGTAATGAATCGGATTTGTTAAACTCACAGAAGGACAAGTTCTTCTCGATCATCGCCCATGACCTGATGGGACCGTTCAATCTGGTCCTGGGTTATTCGGACTTGTTGGCTCAACACGTCGAAGAGTTCGACAAGGCGACCGTCAAAAGCTCCGCCGAAACCATCCGCGAGTCCGGTTATCGGCTGTCCGAACTTCTCGAAAACCTGCTGAGCTGGTCCCGCCACCAGATGGGTCGCGTCCAATTCGAGCCGCAGCCCACCGACCTCAACGCGATCGTCGAGCGCAACCTCGATCTGTTCCGGCCGTTGGCCGAGCAGAAGGCGATCCGCCTGGTCGACGACTGCATTCCGGCGGTTCTGGCCCGTGTCGATCACAACATGGTCGACATGATCGTCCGCAACCTGATCAACAACGCCATCAAGTTCACTGAACGCAAGGGCCAGGTAACCGTCGACACGGAATTGCGCCGCGATTTCGTGGCGCTCAGCGTCGCCGACACCGGTGTCGGCGTTCCGGCGGATAAGATTTCAAAGCTGTTCCTGATCGAAGAAAAGACATCGACCACGGGCACCGAAGGCGAGAGTGGTACCGGCCTCGGGCTTCAGTTGTGCAAGGAATTCGTCGAGTTCCAGGGCGGCGAAATATCGGTCTCAAGCACCGAAGGCGAAGGGTCGTGCTTTACGGTGACGTTTCCCTTGGCGACAGGGTCGACGGACGATCACTGACATAGACCGTGCCGGTGAACGTCGACATCGTCTTGCCGTCGCGGCTCACATCGACACGGTAGACGGCCGTACTGCGGCCGCGTGAAACCTCCTCGGCGGTAGCTACGAGTCTGTCACCCGCCTTGACGCCACGGACATAGGCGATATGGGCATCGATACCGATCGATGCGTGTTCGCGGGAATTGGCGGCCAGTCCAAAGGCCATGTCGGCCAAGGAGAACACCGCACCGCCGTGGGCGTAACCCATGAAATTCAGGTGTTCCGCCACGATATCCATTTCGACCACGGCCCGGCCCGGGGCGAACTCGACGAGGCGGAAGCCCATGTGACGGGCAAAAGGGTCGTTGCCCAATAAGCGGTCGACTTCGGAAAAACTAGTCATGCGGCGATCAGGGGCCGTCCGAAACCGAGTTCGCGGCGCAGGCATGCGCAAATCTCGCCATGCGTGACGTCGGCGGCGGCATCGACCACGGCCGCAAACACGTTGCTACGCTCATCGCCAGCGGCCCTGGCCAGTTCACTCAGTGCCTTGTCGACGGCGGTCCGCGACCGATCGGCCTTGAACCGCGTGAATCGGGCGATTTGGTCTTCCATCAACGTCGGATCAGGGCGCTCCAAGGGAGCCGTCGCGAATTCCTCGCCGCCCTCCGTATAGGCGTTGACGCCAACCACCGTCTGTTCGCCGGTATCGATGCGTTCCTGGAAGCGCATAGCCGTATCACCGATCATCCGCTGCACGAGGCCGGTCTCAACGGCCCGGTACATGCCGCCCGCTTCGTCGACGCGCTGGATGACCTCGGTGATCTTCTCTTCCATCTGATCGGTCAGGGTCTCCACGTAGTAGGACCCGCCCAACGGGTCGATGACGTCGCCGAGATGGGCTTCCTCGCGAAGAATGTTCTGCGTCGCAACCGCGATCCTTGCCGCCGCCTCCGTCGGCGTCGACAAGACCTCGTCAAAGGCGTCGGTGTGCATGGACTGAAGACCGCCGAATATGCCGGACATGGCCTGCACGGCAACTCGCGCGATGTTATTGAGCGGTTTCTGCCGGGTCAAATCGACACCGGAGGTCTGGGCGTGGAATTTGAATCGCCAGGACCGCGCGTCCTCGGCGCCCAGGCGTTCGCGCGCAATTCGCGCCCAGATGCGCCGCCCGGCCCGGAGCTTGGCGATCTCCTCGAAGAAACTGATCGACAGATCGAAAAAGAAGGTGACCCGGGGCAGGAACTCGTCCGGGTCCATGCCGCGGGCCATGCAGTCCTCGGCGAATTGGATGGCCGTCGACAGGGTGAACCCCATGGCTTCGGCCGGTGTCGCGCCGGCCTGCTGCATGTGCTGTCCGACGACGGAGACCGGGTTCCATTTACCGAGCCGTTCGTTGGCGAACAACACATGATCGGTGAGCACGCGGCGCGATCCTTCGAGCGCCAGGCGGAAAAACATGTGGTTGGCGACGAAATGTGAGATGTAGTCGCTTTGATTGGAGGTCCCCGAGATCGCCGACCACGGCACGCCGCGGCGGTCAGCGACGGCGAGCAGAAACGCCAGCAAGGTGAACGGCAGTGGGTCGTTGAGCGCAACGGACATGCGTTCGATGGGAACCCCGTCAAGGCAGCGGGCCATGTCGTCGACGGAATTGATCGTGGTCCCGCAGGTGCCGAGCAGGACCGGGTCGACCTCATCGACATCGAAACCGCGGTAGACGGAATTGCACGGGATCATGCTGAGCGCTGTCGCACCTTCCTTGATGATGTCGCGCATGCGCTCGTTATATTCCTGCGGTGTCGCCAACCCGATCAGTTGCCGCTGCGACCAGGGCCGCCCCCGGTGCATACTCGGATAGATGCCGCGGGTCGCCGGCAGTTGGCCGGGGAAACCGAGGCTTTCCAGGTAGCTGTCGGATGAACGGTCGGCCGGCGTGTAAATCGGTTTGATCTCGATACCGGATCGATTAAGGCGGCGGTCGTCGCCCGGAACTTGCGCACCATATTCGTCTGCCCAGCGGGCCTCGGCGGCGGCGAAAGTCGGGTCCTCTTTGGGATTCGCGTTGTTGTCCATCCTCTCCTCCTTAAGCCGGCACCCGTGAGCCGGCCGATATCAAACCGGCGATTCCATCGACAATTTCCTCGCGGCCGGCGCCGGGATGGAATACGCGTCCGACGCCGGCCCGCAACAGATCGGCTTCGTCCTCGGCCGGTACGATACCGCCGACGACCACGGCGACGTCCTGCATGTCCGCCTCGGCGAGCGCCGCCATCAGTTTGGGGACCAGGAGATGATCGGTGGCCAGCGAGCTGACACCGATGGCGTCGACGTCTTCTTCAAGGGCTTGGGTGACGACATCCTCAATCGCTTGCCAGGGTGCCGTATAGATCACTTCCATGCCGGCGTCGCGCAGGAATCCGGCGACCAGGCGCGAACCGCGATCATGGCCGTCGAGGCCGATCTTGGTGACCATCACCTTGGGCCTTCGCCCGAGACGATGAACCAGGTCCCGGACCCGGGTATCGGTCGTTGTCTCCGTCATGTCTGATCGATCCCTTTCCTGATCAATCGAAGGAATCCGGTGGCGATCTCGGCCGGCGTGTCGCCGTTCGGCCGGTACCATGTAGGCGTCCAGTTGAGGGCTCCCATCACCATCATTCTGAGCTGGCGGCGAGGTGTTGCGCCGTCGACCGGCAGGGCATCGATCAATCCCCGGAATATGCTCTCGTATCGGTCACGGAGCCGGACCAGGTTATCGCGCATATCGGCGTTTCCTGCCGGCAACTCTCTGATCACGACGCGGGCGTAGTCGCCGCCGGCCAGAAGGACATCAAGATGAGCGGCCATGGCGTTTTCCAAGCGTTGCCAAGGATCGGGAACGGTCTCGATTGCGTTTTCGACCGCCGTCGAGATGCGCCGGATTCCCTCGTCGTGTACGGCGATGAAAAGATCGGTTTTCGATTCGAAATGGTAATAGAGGGAACCGGCCTTCATGCCGGCATCACCGGCGATTTCGCGCATGGAAGCGCCGTCGAACCCTTGGGTTCGGAACCGGTGCGCGGCCGCGTCGAGCACGAGACCGAGGCGGCTATCGCGTCGCGGCTTTTCCAATTGCGCGGCAACGGTTGGCATTTCACTCCCAAAACCTAACTAACGATTGTTAGGTTAATATCACCATCCTTTGGCTCGATCAACCGCAATCCGATCGGAAGAAGGTCAACGCCGGTAATCTTTCCTTGCACGGCCGGGCGGAACCATCATCTTTGGAACGCGTCTTCACCGACAGGGACGAGGAAAATGCCGCTTTCGAAACCCGATGCCCGGCGCCACGCGCACACCCGGGAGATCCAGTGCCTAGGATATGAACGCGAAGATGGCCTGTGGGATATCGAGGGCAGTATCCGGGATTCGAAAACCTACTCCTTCGACAACATCGACCGGGGCGGCGTTGCCGCCGGCGAGGCCATCCACCACATGCTGGTTCGCCTATGGGTGACTCTATCACCGGCGTTGATCCGCCCCCCCAACACGGCGGCGTCCTGATTGATCGGCAAGGCGTGTTCCTCACCGTCACGTCCGGAGGCCAGAACGGGTAGGGTTCCGGCGACCGGCTGTTTCGGGAAGTGCCGGGTCTCCCATCCCGGCGAATGGCCGCGGCGGTCGGTAAAAATCCAGATTTGGAACAGGGTCGTCGGTTCGTCCTCCTCATTCATCTCCGAATGAACGATTCCGCTGCCGGCGGTCATCACCTGCACATCGCCGGCGCGAGTGACGCCTGAGTGCCCGAGGCTGTCGCGGTGAGTGATGGCGCCGGAACGTACGTAGGTGACGATCTCCATGTCCCGGTGTGGGTGCGCATCGAACCCGGTATGGGGCGAGATCGTATCGTCGTTCCAGACACGAAGAGCGCCCACTCCCATACGCGACGGATCATGATAGTCAGCGAAACTGAAATGGTAGTGGGCATCCAGCCAGTCGTTGCGAAATCGGCCAAGGCCCTCGAACGGCGTGATGGTGATCATCAGTTTTCTCCCACGTCGCCGCGGCCATGCGGCTCCGTGAAGTCGAGGTCGGGACCGAGGGGCACGATACCGGACGGGTTAATGCTGCGATGGCTGGCGTAGTAGTGGCGCTTGATGTGACCCATGTTCACCGTATCCGCGACGCCAGGGGTCTGATAAAGGTCACGGAGATACCCCGCCAGGTTCGGATAATCGGCGATGCGCCTGAGGTTGCATTTGAAATGACCGAAATAGACCGCATCGAAGCGCACCAAGGTCGTAAACAGGCGCCAATCGGCCTCGGTGATGCGGTTTCCGACCAGATACCGTGACCGCCCCAATCGCGCCTCCAGTTCATTCAAGGCCGCGAACAGGTCTCCGAAGGCTTCTTCATAAGCTTTCTGAGTCTTGGCGAAACCACACTTGTAGACTCCGTTGTTGACGTTTGCGTAGACGAGATCGTTGACGGCGTCGATCTCGGCGCGAAGGTCCGCCGGATAAAAATCGCCGGCGATAGCCCCGATCCCGTCGAAGGCCGAGTTGAACATGCGGATGATCTCAGACGATTCGTTGGAAACGATGGTCTGTTCTTTCTTGTCCCATAGCACCGGAACCGTGGCGCGCCCGGTATAGGCGGGATCGGCGGTCGTGTAGATATCGTAAACATACCGCGCGCCCGAAACTGGGCCCTCACCCTCCGGCAATTCCCAGCCGTTCTCCATCATCAAGGGGTCGACGACCGTGACCCCGATGATGTCACTCAAGCCTTTTAGCGCACGGAAGATAAGGGTCCGGTGGGCCCAGGGACAGGCGTAAGAGACGTAGAGGTGGTAACGGCCGGCTTCCGCTGTGAAGCTGCCCTCCCCGCTCGGCCCGGCGGCGCCGTCCGGCGTGATCCAATTGCGGAACCGCGCTTGGGCGCGGACGAAACGACCGTCCGTTGCTTTGGCCTGATAGCCGTCGTCCCGCCACACACCTTCAACCAGCTTTCCCATTGTATTGGTCCTCTACGCGGCCGCGCGTTCTACATGTTCGGACAAGATACGGTCGATTTCCGCCTCGGCCGCCCGCTTGCCGTCGTCGCCCTTGGCGACTCCTTGCGCATGGACGAAGGTGGCGTCGTCGAGGCCGATGAAAGCCAATGCCGTACGCAAGTAGGGTGTTTGTTGGTCCAGGTGATACACGGGCCCAGCCTCCGAATAGTCGCCACCACGGGCTGTCAGGACGAAGACCTGCTTGCCCTCGAGCAAGCCACGAGGACCTTCCTCGGTATAGCGGAAGGTGCGGCCAACACGGGTCACCTGGTCAATCCAAGTTTTCAGCCCTGAGGAGATGGTGAAATTGTGCATGGGCGACCCGATCACGACGACTTCGGCTTTCTCCAATTCGCCAACCAGTGTTTCTGAGAGACGGATCGCCGTGGCCTGCTCATCGGTCCGGCCCTCCTCTGGAGTATAAAAGGCACCGATGGTCTCGGCATCGATATGCGGCGGTGGATTGAGGCCGACATCGCGCCAGGTGACTTCCGTCTGTGGCTGTGAGGCCGCCCAACCGTCGACAAATTGCGCGACAAGATGGTTGGTGACTGAGGTATCCGGCATGGGGCTTGCCGTAATGGCGAGTAGCTGTGTCATAGCGATTTCCTTGCTGTCTCGAGTTTTGCTACCCATCAACGTAGGGAGATGACCTTGAGGATGCAATTATGGTAAAAAGAACATCATTGTTTGATAAACGAAACAATTGGTGTTCCCATGGACAGCCTGACCGGATTAGCCGTATTCGCCCGCGTCGTCGAGAAAGGGGGATTCACGGCGGCCGCCCGAGACCTCGGTATTTCTAAGTCAACGGTGAGCAAACAAATCGCCAGTCTCGAGAACCGCCTCGGAGTCCGGTTGCTCAATCGCACCACCCGGCGCATGACCGTCACCGAAATCGGGCGAGCCTATTTCGAGAGGGCCCAGCGCATTGTTACGGAAGCGGAGGAAGCGGAACTCGCGGTGACCCGGCTCCATCAAGAACCAAGGGGTACATTGCGGGTCAATGCGCCCATGTCGTTCGGCATCACCCATCTGGCCCGTCTGATCCCGGAATTCATGGCGGCCCACCCGGACCTCGCCATCGACCTCGAATTCAACGACCGCCGGGTCGACCTGATCGACGAGGGATATGATCTCGCAATCCGTATCGGTCGATTGGCCGAGTCGTCTCTCGTCGCGCGGAGACTGGCGCCGTCGCGCGTCGTCGTCGTTGCCAGCCCTGAGTATTGGCGTCGCGCCGGCATACCAACGGTTCCGCGCGACCTGCAAAACCACGAGTGCCTGATCTACGGGTACCGCGACAATCCCAACGAATGGACGTTCCACGGTCCGGACGGCCCCTTCAGCCAGCGTGTGTCCGGCCGCGTTCGTTCGAACAACGGCGAAGCCCTCATCGCGGCAGCTCTCGCTGGATTAGGCGCCTATCAATGCCCGACGTTCCTGTGCGGTGATCACGTGATCGCCGGGCGGTTGGAAATCGTCCTTGAAGTTCACGAAGCCCGCGAGCCTGCGGTCTATGCCGTGTGGCCGCATAACCGCCACTTATCGGCAAAGGTCAGAAGTTTCGTTGACTTTTTGATCGGAAAACTCGGTCCCCACCCCTATTGGGACGCGAATATCCCAACGGTTCAACGGTCCTAATCTTAACGCACGGCTTAACGCGCGCGCGTTCGCCGGTCGGTCATCGCCGCCAACGTTCCCTGGATTTCGGCCAGTTCGTGGTAAAGGGTTTCCATCTTGTTGGTCATTTCCTGACGCTCCTTGGCGAAGGTCTCGGCCCCTTTGACGGCCCCGTCGACCTTCATTTCCAGTTCGGCCAGCTTTTCGTTGACTTCCTTCATGACCGTCGAGCGGTCGGCACGGGATTGCTGCAGCAATCCGTGCGCTTCCGTCGAGAATTTGCGCATGGCGGCACTGGCCAGCCACAACGCGGCAAGAGCAATGAGTAAAGCAAGCGCAGAAACGAATATGGCCACTGTTGTGATCCTCCCCTCGTCCGCGGCGGGTTTATCCTGGGTTCCGGCGTTTTTAGCCGTTGCCTAAGTATCGCCGTTCCCGGCCGCAATTGGAAGGGGGAGAAGCCGCCCTCTATTCAATCAAGCGGCTTTCTGCATGTATGACCGGATCAGTTCCTCGGCGATCTGAACGGTGTTCAGGGCCGCACCCTTGCGTAGGTTGTCAGAAACGACCCAAATGCTGAGGCCGTTGTCCACAGTCGGGTCCTTGCGGATGCGTGAAACATACACAGGGTCCTCACCGGCACATTCCTGGGGCGTGACGTAGCCCTCATCGGCGCGATGGTCGATGACGGTGATGCCCGGCGCATTGCGCAGTGCTTCGCGGGCTTCGTCCTCGTCGATGGCTTGCTCGAATTCGATGTTGACCGCCTCGGCATGGCCGATGAAGACGGGGCAACGCACACAGGTCGTCGTCAGCTTGATGTCGGGATCGAGGATCTTCCGGGTCTCGGCCACCATCTTCCATTCCTCCTTGGTCGATCCATCGTCCATGAAGATGTCGATGTGAGGAATGACGTTGAATGCAATCTGTTTGGTGAACTTCTGCTGGTGCGTATGGGTCGGTTCATTGACGTAGATGCCTCGCGTCTGGTTGAACAGCTCGTCCATGGCCTCCTTGCCGGCACCGGATACGGATTGGTAGGTGGCGACGACGACACGGCGGATCTTGGCTAGGTCGTGCAAGGGCTTCAGGGCCACCATCAACTGGATGGTCGAACAGTTGGGGTTGGCGATGATGCCGCGTTTACGGTACCCGGCGATGGCCTCCGGGTTGACCTCGGGCACGACCAGGGGCACGTCCGGCTCCATTCGGAAATGCGAGGTGTTGTCGACGACGACGGCACCGGCCTCGGCGGCGATGGGAGAATACTTGGACGAGACCTTGGCGCCGGGGCTGGACAGCACGATGTCCGTGCCGCGGAAGTCGTAGGTGGCGAGGTCCTTGACCTTGAGGTCGGTGTCATCGCCATAGGAGACCTCGCGGCCGACCGAACGGGACGAAGCCAGGGAGACGACTTCGTCGGCCGGAAAGTTCCGCTCCGCCATGATCTGCAGCACTTCGCGCCCGACGTTCCCCGTGGCGCCGACAACGGCAACTTTGTAACCCATGATCCTTCTCCGTATCTCGGTCAGGCTGCGGCGATCAGTACCGAGCCGTCGTTCTGTGCAATGCCCAAATCCAGGCGTTTGGTCATCGGAATGGCGCTCGGCACAGGTTGCTCGCAACGCGGCGGATGTTCCTGCGGGCGGTGTGTATAACCGTTGTGCGCATAATACAACACCGCTTGCGGATGTGCCCAGACGCCGGCCCGCTTGAATCCGGCGCGCGATGCCAGGAATTCGGCCATCATCATCATGACCATTCCATACCCCTGGCTCTGACAGGCGGGCTCAATGGCCAGGGTTCGCACCTGGACCTCTCGGCCGATGCCGTGATCGCCCATATCCTGTAGGCCGAGCGTCCCGACGACGATACCGTTTCTCAAAAGGATCAGCGGCGAATAGTCATCACCGTACTGGTCCGGGTGATCCCGGTCATAGGCACCGTGGATTTCCGAAGCTTCGAGACCCTCCCACAGCGCCCGTTCACGGATGCTGTGATATCGGCCCCACTCCTGTTCTGTTTCGGGTCGCCGCAGTTCGAAACGGCCCTCTCGTGACGTTGCGATACATCGCATTGGACTTTCTCCCAACAAAAAAGCCCGCGGTGGTGATCCGCGGGCCTGGTAAATGTCGAATATTCGACTTCTGGTCAGACCCGCATCACCTTTTCGTTTTGACGACGGTTTTGGTGGTGACGGAAGCGACGACGGCAGCGAGCATGAGGGCAGCCGTAAGCAAGCCGGCGAAGGCGGCGTTGGCATACTCGAAAATGTTCACTGTCTCGGTCATCGTGGCCCAGTCCTATCACGAAGAGCGAAAGCCGATCAACGGATTTCTTTATTCCGCTTCGATAGGCTTCACCTATTTCATGCCGAGCATCTTCATGGCTTCGGCCAGGGTCGCAACGGAAGCCCCGTGGTTGCCGCTCTTGTGCTGCTTTTCGCCAAGCGCCTGAGTTCCTTGATCCTGTCCAGGGTCGATTTCGGTAAAGATGGGTTCTTGGACATCGCCGCGTCGATTTTGGCCATGTCGGCCGGACAGTGAAACGCCAAGGCCGGTGCTGCAGCCATGGAGGCGCCGAACACCACGGCGGCCGCAACGATCATCGATTTCAACATGTTCTCCTCCTTTACGGTTCGATCGCGAACAGGCCGGCATAGGCAAGAGCCGGCCTGCCTATCCATATGGGAAGGGAGGAACCGAAAATCTGCAAAAAAGTGATAGCGCCCTAGGCCGTCAGTTTGTCCAACTCGGCGGTCAGCGCCTCGCCCATCTGGGAGCACGAGACCAGGGTCTTGCCGTCCTGCATGATGTCGCCGGTCCTGAGTCCAGACGCGAGCACGTTGGAAACGGCGGTCTCCAGCATGTCGGCGTCGTCGCCCATGTCGAAGCTATAGCGCAGCATCATGGCGAAGCTGAGGATGGTGGCCAGCGGATTGGCCTTGTCTTCGCCGGCGATGTCGGGGGCCGAACCGTGCACGGGCTCGTACATGGCCTTGCGACGGCCGCTCTCGTCGGTACCGCCAAGCGAAGCCGAGGGTAGCATGCCGAGCGAACCCGTCAGCATGGCAGCGCAGTCGGAGAGGATGTCGCCGAACAGGTTGTCGGTGACAATGACGTCGAACTGCTTGGGGTCGCGGACCAGTTGCATGGCGCAGTTGTCCGCGTACATGTGCTGCAGCTCGATGCCGGGATATTCCTGACCGACCGCCGTCGCCACCTGGCGCCACAGCACACCCGTCTCCATGACGTTGGCCTTCTCGACGGAATGCAGCTTCTTGCCGCGTTTTTCCGCCAGTTCGAAGGCGACGCGGCAGACGCGGTCGATCTCCGCTTCCGTATAACGCTGGCTGTCGACGGCCTCGCGGCTGCCGTCCGGTTTCTCGGTGATTCCGCGCGGTTCACCGAAATAGACACCCGACGTCAGTTCGCGGACGATCATGATGTCGAGGCCGGAGACCAGGTCGAGCTTCAAACTGGACGCCTCGGCGAGCGCCGGCAGGCAGGTCGCGGGCCTGAGGTTGGCGAAGAGATCCATCTCTTTCCTAAGTGCCAGCAGGCCCGCCTCCGGCCGATGCTGGCGCTCGACGTTGTCCCACTTCGGGCCACCGACGGCACCCAACAGCACTGCATCGACGTTCATGGCCTTGTCCAACGTTTCGTCGGCCAGAGACGTGCCGTGTGCGTCGTAGGCCGCACCCCCGACCAGGTCCTCATCCACATCGAAGCTGACGTGGCGGCGGTCGTCCATCCAGTCGATAACCCGGCGCACCTGGCCCATGACCTCGGGTCCGATGCCGTCACCCGGCAGGAAAAGCAGTTTTTTGTTGGCGGCCATGGGAATCCTCGCTGGCTGGATCGTTTGGAACAGGAAGCGGATTGTTTAACGGTCCCGTCTTCGTTCGTCAAACCGCGTGGGAAATCGTCTCTTCCACGTTAAAATGAACCCAGCCGCCGGACGCAAGGGCCGGCCGTTCCTTTTCCCCGCCGCTGGCACAGAGGCCAGCCGTCGACGCAATAAACGTGGAAACGGAGATGGCATGAATGAGGTGTGAACGGTCAGGTGCCCGGCGCCGTGATAGGTGTTGGGAGAGGCGGATAGGTCGCAGGTTGGATGCTCGAATTAGGGCTTTGACCCTGTAACGGAGAT
>Ga0056114_1000087_pt1 | contig 23312 bp, 9 predicted proteins | sample WorMetHERISLAND1_FD_77005 | JGI IMG/M metagenome (GOLD analysis project Ga0056114, IMG submission 77005) | Marine gutless worms symbiont microbial communities from Max Planck institute for Marine Microbiology, Germany - Olavius loisae HERON... ...
CATTGAAACAAAAGTAATAACAGAAGGACATACGAATTAGGTAGCGGGTATAAATCTGAATAGGTTTGTCAGGTTTGTTAAAAATGTATCCTCCAGTTCCTCCAAGCAATAACACGAGTTCAAAGTGGTATTAGGCAGTTCTTTGGTCTGTTGAACTCAAGTGTGACCAACGAAGATGCTGTTCCTTATCACTCTAAACCAGCCGACACTGGACTGGCTTCTTCGGTACTTCTGCAATCACATCTTGACTTGACGCCCACTATACTGAGGACATTTTAAACGAGTTTGCAACTGAAGCTCGCCGCCTGAAACTGATTGTGTAAACAATACAAAGCTTTCAATGTCGTTGTTGTGACAGATGCCCGGTAGGCCTACTACAATAATCGTAATACTTTTTGACGTGACGAGTATGTCAATAATCCTAAAAGATACGGTGTACTTGTATTGAGTACTTGCTACCTTAACCTTAGCCTGTCTCTGGCATGGGAGTCAGGGAGCCTGACAACAGTAAGGCATAATTTACATTGTCTGTCCCTCATGAGTTGATAGTGCACCCCAGCAAAAAATTCTGGCAACGCCTATGATGCGTGCTGACTATTTTCAGCACTTCCATCAATCAAGAAATTTTTAAGGTGGACTAAGTAACAAGCTGCTACCACAAGGACCACACAGAGTAACAGTAATTTATAAGACTAGGCCATGGTATGAGAGTCTAAACAGAAGGTGTGCAGAGATGGTGCAGAGGTACTTCGACCGGTAGGTCGTTCCATGCGGTAGTGTCCTTTGATAAAGTGCAGATTGCACTGCAGATGATGGAACAAGAGCGCCCAAACTCGTCCTTGCTAGATTGGCTAACTTTACGAGTACTACTTAACCGTCCACCTATAGTATTTACAACCACTCTAGCATTAGCGTCATTGGCTGATTGCAAGACGTCGATCGACATCCGCAGCTACAGGCTTAATTACGTCTTTCAGAGGCACGAAAGGAAAGCGAGCTAGGATAGGGCTGGGTCGAGGAGTGGCCGCTCAATGCGGATGAATAATAAATATTAATGGATTGTTATGTGACAGTGTGCATTGCAGCTATTTTGAGATTGTTAATAACTAACACAAATGCTGCTGCATGGTGCAAGCAGTCAAAAAATTTCAGATGTCTATAGTCTTCTGCGTAGCTATAGCCTAACGGTAACAAAGCCGACAGTAAAGGACAACAACGGACGCATATACAGCTCTGTGACTGAACGTCTGTTAACTATAGGCTAACTATACGTGTGCTAGATTAAGCTGAATACTCAACTTTCGAGTCCACGTTAAACTTTTCTATCGTATCGTAGCGTAAGTAACAGTATCTGGTGTATTAGCCTCATATAGGAGCTTTGGTATGTTATTCGCTTTGCACGACTAATGCACAAATGAAGACAGAGCTCATGGAGTACAGTACAGTAACAGCAGTGACGCGAACTTGATAACGAGGACATCAGCGCCAGTCCGTCCGTCGGTCCGACGTTCATCGTGCTTACGGCGTGCGTGCGTGATTGACCAGTGCTCGCATGTCGTTAGTGAGTTTACGGACTGTAAAAGACTTCTGACGTCGATTGAACTGATTACACTCGCTTGATGTCTTCGACCGAACACGAAAGCTAAGTTAGCGAATGAATTGACGGCGATCTTAAAACGCTCTTAGATGTTCGCACGATTCAGCTGTTTACAGAGTTATTCCGACCGGCGACCGAGACCGTGCTCGATTGTGGATTGTGAAACTCACGAGTGTCCCATATTCTCTGCGCTATTGTAACCCCAGATTTCATATTAAAGCCCTGTAAGTAGGTTTGTAGCCAGTGATTGATAGGTCGGTTGCTGCCGCAAAACGAAGGATTCAGACTGTTGTAATGACTAAATTAACATTCTCCATATCGTTGAATATTGAGTTAAGTATATGCCATGTTGTGTCTAACATGGAATGTGACTCGCTGGCCTGCACAATTGCTGTGAGTGTGTCTGTGTGTGTGTGTGTGTGTGTTTGGGTATGTAGTGAAAGCTTTCCTGGCGCAGGCGAAAGATGAGTTCAACAAGAAATGGGATGAACCTGCTCAGGTTTGTATTAACCCTTTAACGCCCACTGTTGCCATATGGGTACAGCTATAAAGCGCCCTGAGCGTCAGAGTGCCCGGATGTCAAAAATTACAAATGACGGCTTAACCCGGTCTGGCACAGGATGCTTTATAGCTGTACCCATATGGCAACAGTGGGCGTTAAAGGGTTAATGCAGTTTCTGCTTATTACACAAGTCGTTTCGTTCTTACAAAATAATGCTGTTCAGTTTTCAATGTTTTATGTCATTGCATTACACTGCATCGTTCACTATTTTTTAGAATTACGAAGCTCTCTCCTTCGATCCACATATTATGCCAGCTGTTTCTTCTGCTTTTCCAACAAAAAGTATTTCTCTAGCAACAACGTTAATGAAAAGGATTAGTGTGTGATAGTGTACGCAATGGCGATTTGCTGTCCGCAAGATTTGAACACCAATAACTCGTTCATTTAAAAATATTCTTCTAACACTCAAGATTCATTCCGACTTTATGTTATGCTGTTATATGGATGCAGTGCTGTTCTCGATGTACTCTGATTTAACCTGTGTATTTGATCGTGGATGAGAGTTTTGTTGCATCCGATGCACATAATTAAGCTACCCTCGCTATGCATTATGTTAATTTTTTACTCCCATTACCTTTATTGTAAAAGACAAATGGCCGAAGCCTCTAACATGCGAAAACAAAATTGTAGTAAAATACAAAGCTAAAATCGACAGTTTGTTACAAAACGTAAAAATAAACTGCAGAATGTTATATTATTTCAGTATACATACGGGTATCAGTATGATTCGTAAATGATTTATTATGAGGCCTAAGTAATCATTTTATATAGCATATTGTGTAAAATCCTTTAATTTACTGTCAGTGAAACACTAAAATCGGGCAACACAGCGATTTTGTGAAAACTGATCCAATTTGCAGTGGACTATAGCGAAGTACAAGAATGTACAAAAGGGCTTTCATGATGTTCTTTGTCCAAAAAAAGCAGCTGCATTAATTTTGACCTCACACACAAGAATTAGTGCAGGGAACATTTTTACTTAGACGAAAAGCTATGATGATATATTATGCAGTGAGTGGTAGTTATGCTGTATTGGTAAAGCATTGTGATGCGTTGTAGAATACAGCTAGTCTCGACGACTTCGATCGGATCAAGACTCTCGGAACAGGATCGTTTGGTCGAGTTATGTTAGTCCAGCATAAAGCCTCCAAACACTATCATGCCATGAAGATTCTTGACAAACAGAAGGTTGAATATTTTAGCTCAGCATTACGTGGTGCGCCAGGTTGCTGTCGTCACACTTCCGTCTGTCTGTCTGTATAACGCTAGCGCACCGTGGCTAAACGGTGGAATAACTTCTAATAGCTTACAAAAATGAAGTTTCGAGTAATCCAAGTGATCGTGAAAGTTAGATTCAATGGCAGTGCCAGAGAATGTCTAATTTTGGCCGTACTAATATTCGACATTCTCAGCTATTAGAGATGTTTACAAGTTTGCAGCCTAGACTGGATATTGAGGTTCTTCTTTATCGTCGGTTAATTTGTTGTAACTTTCTTGCTTTTATCGCGCCTTAGTATTCATTTCGTCTGTCCGTCTGTCTGTCTGTCTCCCTGTCTCCGCTATTGTGTCCAAAAGGGCTAAAATTCTCCTGTGATAGGTAACAATGATATGTGCCTGGTCTATGCTGATTGGCTTGAGTAACCATCGATTGCATTTCTACTGTTACTGCTGCCAAAACGTCTCCGTGCAGCTGACTCGTGATCTGCAGCAGTTAATTTCTGTTGCATATCGACAACAAGCTGGTTTCTTATGAACAAGTCGGCGCGCCATGATTTCCGAGCCTAAGTCGCCGCGGCTGTGCTTGCTAAGGCCGCCAATCGATCTGTATACATGTCGTTCATCGGGCCGGAAGTTTTCAGTATAAATCCAGCCATCCCGGTCAATAGATAACGAGCACCAGCATCAGCAGCTTACATTTGGCACTTCGCCGCCGCTGCTCGTGGGAAAAAATACGGAAGTGTGCAATGCTTCATCTGACCGCAGTGTTGTTTACAACTACCGCTCCTCGCTGCTTGATGCTGGCGAATTTTACGACACTTGACCGTGTTTCAAGCTTTTCATGACGAAAGCAGTGAAGTTGCCACCCAGTAAAGCTTTTGAACCTGCTGACAACATATGAATTTTACAAAGTTAACATAATTTTAGACTTTCACGAAGTACGACTGGAGCTTTGTTTCGACTATTTGGCTGTCAGCGACTCCGCAGACACATAGCCGACAAGAGGTAGTCCAGCAAACCTCTGAGTTTAGTACATGGTTTCCGTCATGCACCATCATACGCCTTTCTTCGTCTGTGGGATTTGTGTACAGTCTCCGAGATGATAACATGCAGAGGAAACTGATAACACGCGACTAAACGTTATATCAACGTCATGTGTCGAGGGACTATTACTGCCTCCGGCTGTTCGCGAAGAGTGGGAACCCTGGGGAACTTTGTTAGTCGGCTGTTTGACGGAAGTTTCCCAGTGGTATTTAGTGCAACGGTGGGGTTAGGGAGCAAAGCCTCTCTCCAAATGGGGGCTTGGGGCGGTGCCCAGAAGGTAAAAGATTTTAAGGGTCACGAAGACAGTTTTGGTTTTGTCCTGTAAAACATAAATTTACAATACTTAAGAAAATTTTCCAGGTAAGAATTTACACATTACAGGGAAATTTCTGCCGGCTCTGTGCCTCTAGTAAACGTTGGACTGTGTACTGCTGTGAAATTAGGTGGTGAAGTTGAAACAAGTTGAACATACACTGAACGAGAAGCGAATTCTACAATCCGTGAGCTTTCCATTCCTAGTACGATTGGATTACAGCTTTAAGGTATGTCTTAGTTACAGGTTATTTAACAATTCAACCAATTTATTATTCTCGTCGCGGTTATCACTTTATACCAGATGGAAATTCTAGATCAGTTGTACACGAACTTAATTTATCAGACTGGACGACTAACTGTTTTGTGGCTGTTTTGAAGTTAAACCAAATATACTGGATAGAAAGTATAAAGTAGAAAGTATCTAGTATATTTGGTTAAACACAGTGCCTATAATAGACAGCCATAGTGACTTGTCACGCAACATCTTAATCAGTATTTTACTTGACATTGGGAAATGTTTAAAGTAGCACTGGCAGTTAAAATTCAATATAATTGTATTTATACAGTTCGTACAGAAATGACTAGTTATGTTTATTAAGTCACTTGGTTGGCTCGGTGGCACTATACTGGTAGCGCGTCGGACCAACGATTGGAAGGTTGCGGGTTCGAGGCCTACTAAAGTAGTGTGTATCACAGTATTGACAGGTAACCGCATGGGGGTGAACTTCCGAGCTGTAGGAAGTTGGAGTTTAGACTGTCAGCGTTGATGGACTCGGATCTGGCATGGGTAAATGGTAAGAGCGGTAGTCAAAGCTGACGCTATCATGCTGACGCTTTCCAGCGCTCTATAATATCGGAAGCCATTTACCATTTTACTACGACTACTACGAAATAATTTAATACATACAGAAATATCCATGTTGTACAACGACATTGGAGGACTTCATGTGAAGTCTGACTCTCGCTTTACTATGCCTGCATGCGCCGGTGACTATTGCATTGAACGTTGCCGGTTATCTTAAACAATAACTTTTATTAGTTTCTTCGAAAAGAGATAATAAAACAACAGTAAATATCAAACACACAGCAAAAAAAATATTAAGACTGTAAATGGAACTGAAAGTTATTCAGTCCTTATTGAATCATTGCATTTTAAAACGGTTTGCTCGAGCACGCATAACTGACTGGTGTTTTCTAGTCGATCGTAAACGACTCGTCAGTTCAGAGTCACGTTTGGCTGATAAAAGATAATCTAAGATATAAGAGTTGTTAGCTGCTATCTGCTTGAAAAAGTGTACGACACAATGTTTAATTGTTTGAAATTTCAGGACAACTCCAATTTGTACATGGTGTTAGAATTCGTCAACGGCGGAGAGTTGTTTTCACATCTTCGACGAATCGGACGATTTAGGTAAAACTACCGATCTATTGTTTATTTAAACCAGTTAACTTACACATGATAATTATGAAACCAGAAATCACGACTTTTAAGGTAGGACAAGTTGTCACCGCGTGAGCTGTTTTTTGATCTAATAGAAAAGGATGATTTTACCCATCAGCTAAGCAAATCCAATTATGATTAAAAAAATTTGCCACTGTTTTAGTTTTCTTGTTTGTTTATTTAGCAGACCGTACTAACGGTCGCGCTTATGCTACAGTGTTACGTCTGTCGTCGTCTGTCGTCTGTACGGAATGTATTGTGGCTAAACGGTGCGTCCTAGAGCAAAAGTTACCATTGACAGCCTATGGGAAGTCGTATTATGAGAAATCGGTACCAAAATGAAAGACCTTGACCTTTGTTTAGAGGTCGTATCAAGGTCATGCCAACCATTGCGTTACATTCGACGTTGAATATCTCGGAAACTGTTAGAGATAGACCAAAGGACCACCAATAGGAAATGGCATATGGAGTATCAAATGGTCACGTGACCGATGACGTCACGTGACCTCCCATAGGTGCTGTGAGGTAGTACGGTCGGCATCCTAACGACAGCTTGGCTTCTTGTTATTTGTTGTCTTCAGTTCTTTAGGGTCTCACGAATGGACGAATATTGTCACCAAAGAAACCTTTAGTACACAGCTATAAGCCACAGATATTCTTGTTGAGGGGTTAAAACTGCAATCATATCGTTTTTCCCCCGAAAAAACCGCCTTTATAAACTGTTAATTAGTGTATCAACAATTTTTTTTCTGAAAACTGAAAATCTATTAACCGTCGCACATCTGTAAATGTGTTAATGTGTGGACAAGCAGTTGAATAGAACCGACAGACCATTGTGATTGACGTTGCTTCTGTGCCTGATGTTTGACTGTCCAGTGAGGCGCACTGCCAGTTCTACTCGTCTCAGATCGTCCTTCTCTTTGAATACCTGCATCATCTCGACGTCATGTATCGAGATCTCAAACCAGAAAATCTGCTTATCGACTCTGAAGGTTATTTGAAGGTGAGTCCCTTGCTACTGCTTCTTGTAAATTTTAGACTAATTATATTTTAAAAATTATCCCTGGATTTCATATGCTTTCAAATTGCCTACAGTCACTATTTTATGATGTTATTGATGTTGTGCCATTGTCAAAAATACTAAAGTCCTATTGTCTGAACAAGGGTGACGTGACCAGCAGTAAATGTCTACGGTAGCTAAACTGAATAACTTGCAGTTTATGCATTGATTAACTGAAATTGCTTTCACCAGAGAGAAATATTAAGCCCCGCCCACAATTGGGTATAGGACTTACATGTAAATGTGTTTGTCTTTCTACTCTCTGTGTGTCGCCCGTCGCCAGTGTAAGTGTGGCCATGTGGCCGCTGCCTATTGTTAATAGATCGCTGGCGACTGACGTGCACGGAGTTCTGACTGTCCATTTGTGAATGATGATCCTCCGACATTATTCACCTGACGGATTTTCACTGGAGCATAGGGGACAATGGACATGGATGCAACAATTTACTACAAGGGCTGGGCTTACCGCCTCGACTCATCGGTGGCAATTTACTTGTCGGGCTGAGAGGTGAAGCTGCAACATACAGTGATGCACATCATAACTCTGAAGTCCAACAGTTACCAACGCCGCGCATGGACATAGTGTTTATCCCTTCGTATGTATGAAAGTCTGTGTTAACGGCATGGGTCAGCAAGACCGCAGTGCAGGTCTAGATACTGTTGTTTTTGGGTGCAAGTTTTCATTGTTGAATTTGTGATTACAGGTCACAGACTTTGGTTTTGCCAAACGAGTAAAAGGTCGAACGTGGACTCTGTGCGGTACGCCGGAGTATCTTGCTCCAGAGATTATACTCAGCAAGGTTCGCATCTCTTTCCTGTAACAAACAGTAAAGTTTAAGTTGATTGATTCGTACAATTTTTCATTGACGGTTTGTTTACAGTTTTTGTATATTTCCCAAAATAAAGTTTTTGATGATGTTTATATAAACTACTCAAATTATTCATTGTGCGAAATTAATCGTAGGCGTAGAGCTATTGTCTTTCACATGATAACAGTCTTGTCATCATGACTGTGTGTCCTATGTAGAGTCTTCTTGTCCTTGGTTTTATGTCCCGAAATTGTTTACATGATGACAGTATTAAGTTTTCCAGAGTTACAGATATTGTACTTTAATGTGTTGTGATGTATCGTTTTCCCTTGTACAAGTCTGTCACTTCTGTTCTACACCGTGTCCCAAAAAAGGAAGCCACCAAACTTTTACCAATAACTTTCTCAAATCTTAACCGATTTTCGAAATTCTTTCACTGCTGGATAAAGGATGAATATTGCCAACAAAACTGCGTAATATTTTCCACCACACCTTAATTATGTTGCTCTATCCAACAGTGAAAGAATTTCGAAAATCGGTTAAGATTTGAGAAAGTTATTGGCAAAAGTTTGGTGGCTTCCTTTTTTGGGACAAGGTGTATATTGCCATTTCTGTTTTGGTGAATTGTGGTTGATATATTATTTATTAAAAATGTTATGGTGTATGTTATGTGCATTGAAGGGTTATAACAAGGCTGTCGACTGGTGGGCGCTCGGCGTTCTAATATATGAGATGGCAGCTGGTTTTCCGCCATTCTTTGCTGATCAGCCGATTCAGATCTACGAGAAGATTGTGTCCGGAAAGGTTTGTATTAGTTTTTACAGATGAACAATGGTCGAGGGACGGTTTACACATTCGTGTTTTATCAGAGGCATGATACAGAGAGTTTGTGTTTTCAGGGTCTTCTTTCCATCTTGTTGTCCTTCTGTCCTGTGTTCCAAAATTGTTAGCATGATAACTTGGAAGGTTACAGTTTGATTTCGATAAAACCTGAAATGCAGGTACAACTTATACCTCGCTGAAGATACTTAACTTTGTAGCCCCTTCCCTGCTGTAGTGTGGATGCGGAATCTTGGTTTACATCAGATTTGGATTTTTTGCATGATATCTCCAAAATTTCAAATTGCATTTCCAAGAAACTTCGCAGGCTGGTGGCTGTTTTGTTTTGACAAGAGTTCTGCAAGCACGTCGGTCGAACAGCTTGAAAATCATGGCATGCAGGGCACGGTATAATTACGACTGTACACCGAACTGACAGTCGACCATACTTCAATCTGCGCACAAGACATCCTTCCGTTATAATTAGATTTTTGTAGTTTTATTGTGAGCAGTCGTCTTCAAATTATATATTTACATAAAACAGCAAATGCAGTCAATCTGACATTTTCTCACCTTGGTCAGAAAAGTATCCAGAATTTCAACTGTTTGTTATACACTGTGTTTCAAAAAATGGCACCGTTTTTCTTTTAACAATAACTAAGTCAAATGTTGACCGATTTTAAAGATATTTGGTAGGAATGTACCTGACTCTATTTGCAACAAAACTGCATACAACATGTGAGGTTATTGTTCATTGAGCATCGCTACTTCAAGTTTTAAAATGAGGTTAAATATTTTTCCCTTTTAATGATGCAACAATTGAAACATCGTAAAACACGCAAGCTTTGTGATGGCAATTAAGTTACTTCTATCAACTTTTACAATTTTGCATCAAATTACTTGCATGACAGGTCTTTGCTGATGTCACGGCGAAGTGGTATTGTCTTATTTCATTCGAGGGGCACTTGCGCACGTTGCCTGGGTAGCACTAGCAGATGACACTTTAACGTAAACATGGGTTTCACTGACGACGATCGAATTCTGCTAGAAAATCCGTTCATTTTAAAGGTTACAGTGCAAAAAACTTATTAAAGAGTTTCTAGATAAATGTTGGGCTTTAAGCTCACTGAACAAATTACTGAATTATTTGAATATTCTTCCGTTTGTTTTGCATCGTTCTTCCTTCCTTACATCGCGTGACGTAATTTCTTAAAAAACTTTACCGTTTCAGATATCATGATATCTATGCATGTGTTATACCATATAACGAAAGGAATATACCAGTTTGTTGCAAAGTCAGGTACATGATTTTATGTATCTCTGTTGTATAATGTGTACGTTTGTTACATATTAATAAACGACATACATGCATACATTCCCACCAAATATCATTAAATCGGTCAACATTTGACTTAGTTATTGTTAAAATAAAAAGGGTGCCATTTTTGAAACACAGTGTAGAACAACCATTTTCGTGTGATTGTAACGAATATTTTAAGTTTGAGCTTCAGAACCCCCGTTCATCTGCGATATTGTACAGGTGAGGTTTCCGTCTCATTTCAGCAGTGAGTTGAAGGATCTTCTCCGCAATCTTCTCCAAGTGGATCTCACGAAACGTTATGGTAACCTCAAGAATGGCGTCAATGACATACGAAGTCATAAGTGGTTTTCTTCGACAGACTTCATTGCCATTTACCAGAAAAAGGTAAACAGCATGTTTTTAGTGACTTTAAAGTAATTAATCTAGTACTTTCAAAAACACTTTCTATACAAGACGCAATGAAATGTGTGCATATACGGTGGAAATTTTGTCTTTTCTCTGATCACCCCTCCCCCTCCCCGAGACACTTCCATATTCCATTATTTCCAGACTACGTTCTTCCACATCTCTCCCTCGCCCAATCTCACGAACCAAAAAGTTTCAATCATTTCTAAATTTCGTTCTCAATAATTACCAACCACCTATGTAAATACAACTCAAGTTTTTTATTGTTGTTTTCCATTGTGCTATTGTTATTGTTGTTACTGTATTTATTTGCACTTCTTTCTTATTGTGATTAATCGTTATTCAGCTCAGCTATTCGGCTACTCAGCCGCAAGTGTGGAATAAACCTCAGTGTCAGTGTCAGTGTGTCACTCTCACTTCTCTGTGTCTGTAACATTGCTGCATTATAAGTATAATAATACGCTGTTACTTGATAGAAATACAAGAAGCTGAGCTAACAGCGTTTAGTTGTAATAAGACTAGTGTCTATGAAGGGCGGTGAAGCATTTCGACGATTTGTTTAACAATTTTGACAACACCGGATCTTATGGACAAACAGACGGACAAACAGACGGACGGACAAACGGACGTCTTGCGACAGCGTACACTGCGCTATCTATAGTATATCGCTGGTAAAATGTTGCTCACTTTGAAGTTAAGTAAGAGAGTTCGTTTTAAGTAATTCGCCTTTGATAATAACGACAACGACGACCATCCATAGTGAACTCAAAGCATATACCTGCATCTACCGATATTTTATACATATTTTGTACTTGTATTTTGGTTTACTCGGAAGTTAGTCAAACTAAACGGACAGAACGTTGCTGTTGAATTAGGTCGACGCGCCGTTTATGCCGAAATGCAAAGGCCCCGGAGATCCGTCGAACTTTGACGACTATGACGAGGAGCCACTGCGTATTTCCGCCAATGAAAAATGCGCGAAAGAGTTCGCTGACTTCTAACGTCAGCGCAGCTCTGCAACTCAATCAAACGGACAGTCATTCAGGCAGTCAGTCGCACTGCTACCTACTGTGATCTCTTCAAGCCGCAGACGTCAAGTGCCTGTGGTCGAGTTCAGCAGCAGCAGCCTAATGCAGTTGTACATATTATTATTTCACGGTGGAAAACAAAGTTAAGTTGTGACAGAATGCATTTAATTTTACTTATTTTCTCGTTCTCATCGAGTGTTTTGTTATTGTCAAACACGAGAATGTCTATAATGCCGTTATAAACAAGTAGATGCACGGCCAAGTGGCCGCTGCGACGTACAGACAAATATCACAAAAACGAAAAATGTTTGCTGGTAACATGTATACTACGATATGTGTAGAATGGGCCGCTCATCAGTTTGGTCTTAGTTTGACGTAAATCGAACCACTTTTGACAAAGATATGCGCAAAAAGCGATTTTTACATTTTCGTTCTTAGTGACCTTGACCTTTGATCCTTAGACCTCAAATCTGCTTCTCTAGTTACTCTTGTCTTGCAGCGCTATGTTTACACTAAATTAGAAGTTTCTACGGCTTTTCTGTTTCGAAAAAATTGAAGGCACGGGACGGACGGACGGGGTGCAACACTTAATGTGGCCCGACCCTTAGGGAGGTGCAATAATAGCCTAATGTAAAGTAGGATTCAGTTAAAAGTCTTGGTCATTATTTAGTATCTGTAACAATTTTAGGAATGTGCTTTGTCCGTAGTAAGCTTGGCTGTTAGTGTTTTATTGTTTGAATTTTATTTCAGCAATTCACTTATTAAGTGTTATTTTAAAAGTGATGTATTTGTGACAAAACGGTTCATAACATCTTTACCCTTACGCTTTGCTGCACAGTAATTCATCCTGACATTTTGCATTACATGCGATGGACATTCTTAGATGGTCTTTATTTTTTGGCTGCAACTTTTACCTCAATTATGCCTGAAAATCTACAATACAATACCCTGAAAGTGCTTTTGGAAAGCACGTCGAATTTCTGATATTTCCATGATATATTGTTGATATTTGTAGCCTACAATGCATAGAAAGAGCGTCAACATTTTCCTAATGAGTAAAGACTGCAGTATAATTTTTTATTAACAAGACTAGTTATTTCTGTATTTAAAGTTTCGATCGAATAGCTTACTTACCATACCAGCTATTGTGATTTTTAATTCTCGGCTGTTTTCCTCAGGTTGAGTTGAAACAATCTGTAAGCTACTATTTTTTTCCAACAGTTCACAAAATTGCGACTTTTTGTATTGTTCGATAACTAGGTAATGTTTTGGGCATAATTTACATTCGCGTGCATGGAGTAAGTTGACGATGTATGTTGTATTTAGTTTTGTTGTAAAAAAATGGCGTGTTTACGTTGCTTATATATAGATGCACAGCAGTCAGTGGTTCTACGTTTTGTATCGATTCTGTTAATTTGTGAACACGTGGCAGTGCTGTGCAAACAACTCATGACTTGGAGTCGCACTGTGATCATCTATCGCACTCATCTAAACACTATTAACCCTTTGACGCCCACTGTTGCCATATGGCTACAGCTGTAAAGCATCCTATACCAGACCGGTTTAAGCCGTCATTTGTAATTTTTGACATCCGGGCACCCTGACGCTCAGGGCCGAGCGTTGCGTCAGAGTGCCCGGATATCAAAAATTTCAAATGACGGCTTAAGCCGGTCTGGCATAGGATGCTTTATAGCTGTACCCATAATGGCAACAGTGGGCGTCAAAGGGTTAACAGTCGAGAAAATACAGTTAAAGGCTTTAATTGCTCGTTTGATACTCACATTCCATGATTAGCCTTGACAATCTCGGTGTTACCGAGCTAGTGGTACTGCACCGAATTATGTAACCATCCACTTTATGAACGCATGTCGAGATGACTGCGCAAAAGAGACGTTAGCTAAAATGAACACATTCTCGACGCAGAGACTTAATAGTTTCCTACTTTACTGCGTATCTCTGTCGTTTATGCCTCTGAGGAGGAAATTGTAGCTATTCAACCTGTTTCTTCTTCCAATGTCGTATTGTCTTGGACAAACAAACACACAAACAGACAGACAGACAGTTATTAATATTTAGCAGCAGCAAAATCATTACAAACATAAAATAGTATGCAAACACGCCAATTACGAGGTTATTAAAGGAAGAAGCAGATCTCAATAATGACACATCGTATGTGAATGTTGGCAACATCGCCTATTTTTACAAGAAAGTATAGCTAACGCCACGTAAGCGCGCGACAGCCGTGTGTGTATGAAGACTTGTCTTTGTCATCTCACCGTTGTTTGACGCCCCCTAGCGGAGGAACGCCTTGCGATATCACGGCAATCTATACACCGCTGAAAAGTACATTTAGTGGGCTACAATTCCGTTGCCGACATTACGGGTCTATCTTCATTCGTTTGGCTGTTATTGGCTCCGAAACACGAGAAATGTCGCGAAATTCCAAGAGAATTTGACCTTACAGCAGTTCAGTGTCACCCAAGGTTATCGATCGTAGTGTCAATGGAAAGCCCATATGTGACTTCCTATTAGTCATTAATTGTAACTGTAGTCGTATTTGATACCGTTTTCGAGATATTCACGCTCAAAGATAGAAAACTGCTGATTTTACCCACCTCTCCCTTGTTTGACGTTGCCGCTCGGGGGACCCCTTAGAATTTCTGCATGAAACTCCCAAAAAACTAGAGGGATGGGGCTACCGTACGGTGAAAATTTCATAATTCTATTTTCAACCGTTTTTGTATGATCCATCCGTCTGACAGACTCACAGACGTGCGATAGCATATAGCGCGCTAAGCATATGCTATATGCTGTCGCGCGCTAAAAGCTGTAATAAGAGATCTTCTGAAGTTAATACGACCTCTCATATGTATCCCAAAAACATTACGTTATCTCAAGGGTCTACATCGCTTGTCGCAAATTTATGTGCTGTTTTGGTCGAAGCAGAGCTAACAAAATTAGTTCGTGCAGATATTGTGCATGGGCCAATTCGAGTGTTAGTTTCGCCTGATTTATACAAGTGACCAAGAGTGGCGTAACAAACAGCGTGCAAAGAGCACGTCCTGTTAGCACTCGTCTCTTGAGGCGTGCGTGTACCGTCGTTTACTGCACGTTCATCGTCATGAGTTATGTTCGTCTGATAGAAGTGGTAACAGCAGGTCTGGCTAATTATTCTCCAGTGATACGAAATATTGACATACGCCTTCTGTATATCATTCGCTGCGTTGCAGTATAGCAGTTTTTCCGTCACGGCTTCAGATTTACTACGGTGATAAGTGGTCGTAGAAAAAAATGAGTGAAGTGTTTAGTTTAGTGTATGATATTGGTCGATAGCAATTGAGAAGATCTTTTTGTCGACACGGTGAGTATATAAGTGCCAATGCGCATGCAGGTTATCATTGAATCAACTACACTTTGCTCAAGTTTGCAGTATAGGCGTACGGTAGGTTAATCTTAATTAGAGTTAACATACGGTCTTTAACTTTGAACATAAATTCAAATTATTAACATCGCTCATTGTAATGATTTAGGAGGCCTTTTTGGGCCTATAAGTGTCCAAAATATGTAAAGACTAAACATTAAACGCCACAGTGCTAACCATGCTTCGAAATATGAATGTAATGATAGTATTTGAAATCAAGATGTCGGTGGCAATGAGAAAAGGTAAGCACTAAGCAGAGGTAAGCGCGCGATAGCGAAGAAATCTACAGCAAATCAACGATATCATATGAGATTTCCTGTTGGCGGTATTAATTACCGTTTGCGAGATACTTTCGCGCACATAGCTTGAAAATCGCAATTTTCTCTCACTGTATTCGGATTGTAGGCCCCTAGGCCTAGCGGAGGAACGCCCATCAACATCAGCGTAATCTAGGCATCGCTGAAAAGTACATTTGCTATTCTGTCTGACAATGTAACAATCTTTTTGTTTAACCGATGTTGCCTCAAATCTGCGATATCGCGCGAAATTTCTAGAAAATTTGAACTTATAGCAGTTCAAAGTCATTCAACGTCATCGATCTTGGTGATAATCGAAAGCGCATATGCAACTTCCTATTAGTCATTAATAGTAACTTTGGACGTATCTTCTACCGTTTTCGAGATATTGACCCATAAAGCTAGAAAATGGCTTTTATTTTCATCATCCACGCTCCCGCTCAGGGGGAATCCGTCAGAATTTCTTTATGAAACTTATCTGGCAAAAACTAGAGAGACGGAATCGAGTTACTGTACGGTGAAAATTGCATAATTCTAACTTCAACCGTTTTGACTGATCCACCCGAGTGACAGACGGATGGACGGAATGACTTCCTCTACGGTCCATCCCTGATTTAACAATGTAAGTAAGTAAGTAAGTAACTAAGTAAGTAGCCTTTTATTCCAGCATGGCATATGCACACTGTGCCGTGAGCAGTTAAAACACAAAAGAAGAACGATAAAATACATGCTAAAAGCGGAGAAAGCGATAATCGAATAGTCAATACAATCAGTCAACCGAATTCAACGTCATTAGTCTTGAGCATATGAATGCCCCCGCCGAAGTTATTAGCTCATAGCTTGGTTAAATGCTGCACAAAAGTGACGATATTAAGTCGCTAAACATAGCGTGATCTGAATTTCACTTCGGTCAATCAAACGTGTCGATTATGCAGGGCAAAAACCTAGAAAATGCCAAGCTGAATAATCGCAATGCAGGCATTGTGCGGCACACACAGCCTATCGGTAATTAGTTAGTTGCTAATTTACACGCCACGCTATTATTGGTTTATGAATCACAATCTGAGCATCAGCAATGTAATGATGACAAAGTCTGGTAGTTACGGTTGGTGTAAACTCAACGACGAATGCTTTCGCTGGTAGGCCTAGTCAGCACGGTAGGTCCTGTCATTATTCGGCCCTGCGTAGGACAGACCGCATTAAGCGTTACACACCGTCCGTACGTCCTCCGTCCGTCCGTCTGTCTGTCCGTAATGTGCCACCGATTTTCTCGAAATAGGACAGCCGTAGAAACTTCTCGAAACATTGCGAAGGACAAGAGTAATTGTGTGAGCAAATTTGACGTCTAAAGGTCAAAGATCAAGGTCGCCAGGAACGAAAATGTAAACATTGTGACGCAAATCGTCGTCAAAAATCTCGGCTGCAAATCGCACGTGGTCGGCGTCTGTGCCACTTTATAGACGAAGAATTACAACAATTAAGCCTGTTTCACGAACAAGTTATTTTCTATATTTGTACAAAATTGGTGTTAAACATTGCCAATATAACATACATTGCACGCCGCTGTCTTCGCACAGCGCGAAGCACCAGCAGCAAGCGCGTATTATTGCTGGTTTGCCATCTAGCGGCCAAAGTACACTTGTGTCGGGCAGATAAAATGTTGCACTATGTCCACTTGTGTGTCTTGTGCCCACGATTTACTCAGATTCTGAATGCTGTACAAACTGCAAATTTATTGGACACGTAATGCAAGACACGAGTGACTGTGACTCTGATAGGCTGATAGGTTTCAAGAGTGAATGACTATCAGGTACAAATTCGGAAAGAACCTGCTGTTGTATCTAAGTATAATAACATAAATGTGGAATTGCGTGAGTCTGTAATTATCCGTGAGGGCCGCAGATCGCAGCAGCCACCTGGCCGTGCACCTACTTGTATTTAGGGACTATAAAAAAAAGCCGATATTCTATACGGTCGAATGCATGCGCATACAAGGCCTATGTACGACAAAGCTTAGAACCTGTAGTCGCCGAGCAGCGCTTGTTGTGTGCGTTCCTTACGTCGACGGAGTCAGTTTATTAATAATATTAATATGTCGATTCAACGGCGTCAGCGATGACACCGGTGTGGTATACTCTTGTCAGTCTAGTAGACGCCTAGGCGACTTCTCGTACTAGTAGAATATTGACAAGTACGCTAGGCTTAAAATTTTCGTAGTTCTTAGTCAACAAGTTTGAACTTTAATCAAGTACGAGAAATACGTAGGAACACAACTAACAAGAAAGCCGTGCAGTCGCAAGGAAACCGCGCATTGCCGCGTGTTATTTGTCCACCTGTATTCCAGCTGAAATTTCGAGATGATTCCCTTGGAGCAGATCGGCGCCTCCTTGCCATCCGGTAGAGAAAACGCTAGGTTAATTTTCGTGCAATTATTTTCAGAAAGTTCAAAACTAAGGTACACCAGCGTCACAGACCGACCGACCGATGTACGGAAGACATAGCATAACTTCGCTCTGCCGAGCATCGTGCGATAAAAGCAATAAGCTTATGCCACAGCTCAAACGCTGACGCGAGCTTACAGGCAACATGAACAGATCATTATTCAATGCGTATTTGCCAGAGCCTCTTTATCGATCTTCATTCGTTCAAAGTCAATATTCTGTGACAGCTGAAGAAAGTTCTTCTGTTTGAAGTGGGTAATGTGATCGGTACTATGTGTCCACACACTTCCACACTCTCCCAATAAAGTCTTGTTTCGCCTGTGATTTCCAGATCCTACCACAATATGCGTCTGTAGGAAAGAACGTCCCGTGCTGCCGTAGAATGGATGGTTAGGGTTTGACGGCATAGTGTCAAGTTATTTGTAGCACAATGTACACGATACAGTGCGATACAATAAGAGAGTGTTTGCGATGGTCTGAAAATACAACAAGTAACCAAATACAAGAATATAAAAAAAGAAAATAAAACACACAAACGTCAGTGTCCAGTAAGTCTGGCTCGAGTCCAAAAGCCTAAAGGCAGTCCAAATGGAACCAGAAGACTATGGAGGAAACAGATTGGTTTAAGTCTGGACTGAGACTGAGTGAGCGACAGATGGTGAGAGTGAAGGTGGGGACTGTGATGAGGTGATGTGTATAAGATAAGGTGAACTAGGAGGAGAGTGCACAGTATAAGGTTGACGGAACGAAGGAGGAAGCTGATTCAACAGGTAAGGTGATGCTTATCGAAAAGAGCGGTTAGGGATTTGTAATGAGGAAGATACAGATGGTCGAGCTATAGGTTGACAACGGACGAGGAGCGAGTTCTACTCTCTACCTGTAGACTGAACAGAGGTAAGATTGTGTAGGTAGTCATGCAGGCTGGTTGTGAGAACTTTACAGGTGAGTGAGAAGAGTTTATATTCAATGTGCTCGATAATCTTCAGCCATTGCAGAGATCTGAGAATGGGTGTAGACTATATAAGAAAATTTAAGAGCCCTAAACACAGTACGTGCAAGAGTTCTGAATCTGTTCGGAGGCGATTAACAGATTTTCGTCCCATAAAAAGGGGTAATGCTTACTTACTTAGTCGAATAATTTACTTACTTACCAGTGAAGTGGGACAGGGAGCAGCTAGGCCCTAAACGTCTGTTGCTGGTTGTTCATCGACAGTAATAATTAAGCGACTGGTGTGTTTTCAGTGGATGCCGCGAAAACTGCACTTGGTGACGGCTGCGGAAGATAATGCAAACACAGTTGATTCTTAGGCTGGTACTCGTCGCTTCTGTCTCCGCATCCGTTGCCCTGCTCCTTGTGGTCACTTCAGGTCGGTCAAATCCTTCGCTCAGTCGTCTGTTTACTGTATAGCTCGTCATGTAACCAAACAAGAATAGGCCTATAGAGAACGCTGCCGATGCTACAGCTGCAATTTGCGATGTAGGCCTAGTTTTGGGAGAAGGGTGGTGGTAGGAGTTGGGAGTTGGGTCCCCTGAGTAGCCCGGTGGTGACTTCCTATAAGCTCCCCGACCCATTGTAACCTAGTAGGCTTATCTTTCACCGTCTTCGCAGTGCTCCGACTTCTCACCGATAGACAAACGGACGGACGGACAGACAGACGGAATTGGTGTTGCAAAAGGCGACATTATGCACTAAAGTGCATCGGCGGCCAAAAACGTATGGTCCCCATAACTTTTTGATAGTGTTGCGCAGGATTTTTTCAGCAAAATCCAATCGCCTGACCATTGTCTTCATTCTGTGTTACCTGAGGAGAAAACCTCGAGTCTCGCATTACGCCCTCGTGGACATCAGTTCCAGCTTCCTACGTGTGTTTAGAGGCTTTTTGAATGTTCTTTTGTATACCATTGTCTTTTTAAGTTTGTCTAGTTTGCAATAATATTGTGTTTTATGCATTTACGTTTGTTTTATGCATTAAAGCTTTACTTCCTTACTTATATGATACGCAGTAGGCTAGGTGCTGTACAGCATATTTTGGATTTAATATTGTGAAGACTTTCATTTTACCTCATCCTCTTTTCTTATAGGAAACAATAAGAAGTTATACGGAAGTGTGCGCATATAATTTGATGTGTGTCTTGTTCTCTTGGTACAAGCCAGACAGCTCAAACCAAACGCATGGACGGAAAACAATATGCGCATATAGTGCAGTTTCCTGTGTGGATCGCGGAACAGTAATAATAGCGCAAGTGCGCACCGTCTATGTTGTTTGCATAAAATACACAACCGACAAGGACAGTCAGCTACTGTACATTGTGGTCCAAAAAGTAAGCCACTGTTTACACGAACTATGATGTCAGTAGCAAATACGCAAGAAAATCAGCTCTTATAAAGAACACCGCTTGCAGCGGCTATTTGGGCGTCGATCATACATTAATCTCTTTGTGTATTGTTTAATTTGTTAACTGGATCAGCTCAATAACTATGCCGTATTGTAATTTTGATGTTGCTCTGTATAACAGATATATCGATGATTTATCTGCCTGAGGTTTTGGACGATGACAAACAAGATGGCGTATATGATAACCCGTCAGCCTTAGTGCACGCCGACAATACGTTGTGGTTTCAATACCCAGTAAGTCTAAAGTCTCATACAGCTTATTATTCTGACCGCCGTTGCTGGTGTTATTAGATGACTACCAAAATGCGAGGTCCCAGCTCCCAACCTGTCCACTTTGCTGCCGCGATTAGGGCTGTCTGATACACAAGTACGTCGACGACACGAAGACGACAGAGGTTCTGGGCAGGTCGGCAGTCAGTAGCATGCAGTCATTCGTCGATGAGCTCGTTCAGCAAGCGATTGACGCCGGCATGATAGTGAACGGCCGGAAGACGAAAGAGCTGCTGATCGGCCCAGTGCTCAAGGACCCGCCGCCGTCCGTCAGTCTGAGCGGCACGCCCGTGGAACGCGTCACAGCTTTCAAACTGCTGCGAGTGGACGTCGCGAGAAACCCGAAGTGGTCACAACATGTCGATGCCATCATATCGAAAGGTGACATCGCGACTACACTTCATAAAGCAGCTGAAGCGCTTCTTATCAGCTGACCTGCTGTACTTTTACGTCGCATTGATTCGATCCGGGTCCCTATACTGGAGTATGTCTGGCACTACAGTCTGTCAGTCTCACCAGCTCTCGGGCGAAGGCGCTGGTGTCGCCGCAGCGTAGACAGATGCGTATAGGCCTCTCATTTATCAAGACAGCGACTATGCGATGTTGCTGATCAGAGCCGGACTCAACACGCTGGAGTCACGGTGTGATCAGCACTTCTTTCCGCACAGTGTGCTGCCGAAGACGTCATATTACCTCCTACTGGACAAGCGAGACGCCTCTGTAATTTACGACATGCGAGAAGTTTTAAACCTTTAAAATCTCGGACTATTTGATTTCGAAATTCTTTTGTCCCATACTGTTTAAGTCACTATGATTAGACCTTCATTTAGTTGTATAGAATTATTTTGTTTTGTGACTGTTTAGGCTTAGATTTTCGTTTTGATCCTATAATTTACTTTTCGGTTGTATAGGCCTAGTTTGTATAACCTATTTGTAAACCAATCCAGCCTATGGCTGTTGCTGATACATGAAATAAAATATCTATCGACTGTAGTAGGAATTAGTTACAGTGTCCGCAGAGGTGCGAGTTACCGATATTTTTCGAGCTGTTTTTATCATGATGAAATGAGATGATGCTGATCACAGATAAACGTCGTCGTTATCGTTCGTTACTAATGGCTCGAAATGTCAATATCTAAGCACATTTAGTGCCGAACAGTGTTAATATGATAGCCTAGAGCTTTTAAGGGGCCTCTTAGCAACTTTGTGTGTTATCATATGATGCAACTTCTGATTATGCACTTGCATTTCTGTTCGTACAAATTTTAATTTGTTATAGGTTACAGCTATCCGACTACTCAGTCGCAAGTGAGAAATAAAACTCAGTGTGCAGTATAGAGCAACTGTGAAGTCAGTAAGTTTTAACTGTATACAAAGCTATTTATGAACGTGCTAAATATATCGCTGCAGGGCCACGTTGTCCTTTATGTATATCTAGACGCCTTATCAGCCGTTCGTGGACGACGAGCCGAAGTCGGTGATTATCTTGACTTATCAGCGCAGCGGTTCATCTTTCTTCGGTCAGATGTTTAACACCAACCCTTCCTTCTTCTACATGTTCGAGCCACTGGACGCGCTGTACTCGGCACTGTACGGCACCAGTCCCGGCTGGAACGTGCCGTCCGACATCACCACATTCTTCAACGGATCTCAGCGGTCAGTACTGTGACTCTTTAGCATTTTACAATACCTTATCGTCAGACAAATTTGGGAAATTCGTGCAACTATACAAGGCAAACGTGGTCCCCTTCTTACAGTATATATATTAGCTAGTTAAAACAACTAAGCTGGGGGTGCGAACCGGTCTAAATTCCATATAAATTATGCTGTAACATAGGCCTACTGTAAACGAAAATGTAGTGTAGATAGTAATAACGATGTTGTATAAAGAGACAAGACAGTGAAGACTTTAACCCTTTGATGCCAACTGTTGCCATACGGGTACAGCTATAAAGCATCTCGCGCCAGACCGGGTTAAGTCGTCATTTGTAATTTTTTGACATCCGGGCAGTCTGACGCTCAGCGTCTGAGCGTCAGAGTGCCCAGGTGTCAAAAATTACAAATGACGGCTTAACCCGGTCTGGCACAGGATGCTTTATAGCTGTACCCATATGGCAACAGTTGGCGTCAAAGGGTTAAGTAAACTAGTTTCAAGGTTTAGGCCCAAAAATTTATTTTGACCAGCTGTTGTTGATCTGACAAACATTTCTGATTTTTGCCGCATATTTTAGCAACATGGTGCTTGCAGGCCGTTGCCAAAGACCGAGATCGCAGCCGTGGCATCGTTTCTGCGCACCATCTACACGTGTGACGTGGACTCGCTGCCGACAGAGTGCCTTGCTCATCGCTATTGGACCAAGTTCGGCTCGGACCACGCCAACAGCGCCGGCTACGTCAAGTGTCTGCGGCAGCGTAACTTGACGCTACAGTACGCGGCATGCTATAATTACACGAAGCCGCACTGTGGTCGCAGGTTCGGCCAACAGTCGCCAGCACGACTCGCTCAGTGCAACCGACTGCTGTGGAACCATACCTACCGAGCTAACTACACGGTCGTCGAGACGAGACAACATTTCGAACAATATCGCCAGTGTTCGGCGAACATTCGCAGCAAGGTGTCTGACCAATTCTTATTATCGCTTTTCTTCTGCGTATAGACCTGCCTTTTCTAGTCTCCGAGGCTGTTCCGTTGTCTAATAAGGCACAGAATTGTTATAGTAGTGTGGGGGGCCTACTGCTTCAAGAAGACGCCATTCTCTTCGGCACATCACAGCGCTTAAAAACTGTCTAGTCTCTCTTCTGTTAAATTAGATGATTCAGTAATCCAGCTTTCAGACACCGTCAAGATACTCGGAGCTACATTAGACTC